>Ga0114933_10002937_pt1 | contig 17093 bp, 15 predicted proteins | sample 4SBtaG_FD_89691 | JGI IMG/M metagenome (GOLD analysis project Ga0114933, IMG submission 89691) | Deep subsurface microbial communities from Kolumbo volcano to uncover new lineages of life (NeLLi) - 4SBTROV12_W25 metaG | ecosystem: Environmental > Aquatic > Marine > Volcanic | place: Kolumbo... | reverse complement strand
TTTTGCCTCTGTTCACTCGTTGGGCCTCGCCGTTTGCGTCGGTTTGCCAAATAACAACTTCACCTTCTCCTAGGGTTTTTTCTCCAGGATTTACATTAATCCTAGCATTAGAATCCTTGTGAATAGCTCTTAAAATTACTTTTCCCATGTCTTATACGTTGTTAATTGTTACACCTTCTACTTTTGGCCAAGGCTTTACCACGGTTTTAAACCAATCTTTTAAATGATAAAAGTTTTCTTCAACATAAAAATGTCTAACTGGCAATTTATCATCTTCTTCTGCGGTTACCAACTCCGCTTTCCCTAGCTCTGTGATTCTATTTGCGTACCTAGCTTCTAGAGATGCGCTGTATCTGTGCTGCATTGTTGTTTTTACCCATCGTTCATACTCCTCCATATTAGTAAACCAAAAAGGAGGCGAACTTCTGAAAAAATCAAACTGACCAAGCAACTCGTCTTCGTCCCATTTTTGTAAATTTTTAACATACAAACCAGAGTCTTCATCTTTACGATAACCCATATCCACGCTTCTAGCGTTTTGGCTATAGTTAAGAACCTCTTTAAGCTCTAAGGGTCTAATATGAAACCTAGGCCAAACATCAACACCGATCTCGTTATCGGAGCTAGGAATAAATATAATTCTTGCACTAAACTTATAATAAAGAGAATATTTAATATTTTTAGTTATCATTTTATTCGCCTAGTGGTGTGTTGATTGTCTCTTCTAAAAGTTTTCTATAGCTTCTCATTTTTGAGTTTTCGTTTTTAATACCGCTTTTTACTAATAAAGATTTATTCTGTTTTCTTATGTCTTTTACACATTTTATAACTGCGTCAGCAAAGGCTTGCGATTGAGTGTTGCCCAATCCTGTTTGCATTGTGGTTATCATGATGTTTTTACCCGAAGTCATTTCATGAGGAACACAGGGGTATATCACAAAGCCGCCGTCGAAGCCGTGATCATAACCATTAAAAGCCCAAGTCTCTATTTTAAACGGAGTGCCCGCTGGTATTTTCCCATCCCAGTGAGTTACGTGAGAGGTTTTGCCAGAGACCATTCTGTGCCCGCTATATATAGAATAGAACTCAGTATCTTTAACCCCGCTGGTTGAAGTCAAGGGAGAATAACTCTCTGAGTCTAAATTTTTATAAACAAAATCCATGCGCCCAGAGATAGCTTGATCTGTTGGCAAATCACAGTTCTCAGAGGTCGGGAAATAGAAGGTATCTTTGTAAGCTGTAAATAAACCGTCGCCCGTAGCATTGACTCTGTTGCCGCTAAATGTAGCGAGGCCTGTTCCTGTGTGGTTTACATAATCCCAATTACCAGAGCTAGTAAGGTATTGATGATACCCAGTCTTTAAGAATACTCCTTTTCCTGTATTTAATATATGAGGAGAAACCCAAAGTATTTTTTCATCGGCTAGCCCGTCTGTAGTAAAGTTTGTGTCGCTATGAATAAACCAAGCAGCTACATCTGGGTAAGCGCTATACCTTGATTTTATTTCTTCTCTGGACAAGTAAGGAATCCTGCTCTGAACGTCTTCTGTTACCGTTTTATTTAATCCAACCCCAGAAACATAACCATAAAAATCAGGACCTATAACATAAGGATATACTGGATTCTCTAACCTGTCTACCGCAGCGAAATAAGCGTATGTTCCTTGCGGGTAATCTGGAGTAATGCCGCTTCTTCCATTGTGCTCATCCAAATCTCCCAGTCCATCGACGTATTCATAATCTTCCACGTAATAACCAGATGCGTAATCCGAATAAGAAGGAGCATCAACGCCCTGTCTAGAAGTCTGAGATTTTAGCCTGTAACTTGAAGTTAAATTTTTGATTGAACTCGTAGCGTCACCGCTATCGCTATAAGCTTGAGGTCCATATATAGGATACCCATCTAAAGCATAACCTATAATTGGGGAGTGCCCAGTTGTTTCAACGTCGGTCAAGCATTTGGGGAAAGTTTTATAATAATAAGCGTTATGAAGAGGCAAAGACGCATCCGACTGCACATGCCCATTGCATCTGTCCGCGTCTACCCTAGTAAAGTAAGTGTCTTCGTGGAAAACCCCGCTATTGTTATAGCTTGTTCCATCAGTGGCGCTGCACAAAAATACACCGTTGGTCATTTGCCCCAAAACAAATTCTCCAGATGTAGATTTTAATTCTGAATTTAAAGCGGGTCTTTGATTTACATTTCCGCTCCTAGTCACTTTAAAACTCTTTACGCTATTATCTAAAGATGCATAATTAGCGAAAGGTCCAGCAACGTGCTTCGGTAATGAAGGCGCGGTTGTATATATGTGTCCGTTATCACCTTGCGAAAAAGATAAGTAAGCCACATAGTATTCCGCGTTATCAGGAATCTTATGATAGGAACCGCTTTTAAGCACGATTAAGTCTGAGATTTGATGCGTATGCCTATTGGGTTCAATGTAAACGTCATGATTGTAAGGGCCAAACCAAGAGCCTTCAACGTGGGGTCTATCTACATATGTTAAACCGTCTTTTTCAAAATGCCACTGGAAAGATGTAGGGGTATTAGGGTCAGAAGCAAGCAGGTTGGCAACGGATTTTTTAGTAAACTTGCTTAAAAATTTATATCTTCTATGAGCGGGGTTTTTAGGCTTGGTGTTTTCGTACAAAGAAATGGGATTTTTATAATTTTCGAAACCCTGCAAGATTTCTTCGAACATAGCCAGTTTGTATCTAAAAGTTTCTGTAGAATTTAGTTGTAAATATTTATCTACTTCGTTATCGATTTTATATTTAGAGTAAACTAGTCCGTTTTCAACAAAAAGCTCTAGATCGTCATTGTAGTCGATGAATCCTCTAGCCCTAATCTTGCCGTCCTTAGTTAAGTATACGGGCTGACCGCCTTGAACGCCTATATCATGTTCGTCAGCGCGAATAAATGATGATTCTTCTCTACTATAGGGATTTAATGACATACCTTTTTCCTTTATACTCCACTATATTCTATTGGGTTTACACCCGTTTAAACAAAAAAACCCCACCTTTTCAGGTGGGGTTGAGTTTAATTGTTCGTATGCTTTAGACAGCGATACCAACCACTGCGCGAGCGTCAAGACACACACGGCCCTCTTCGAGATAGCCGTAGAAGCCTTGCTTCTCAGCACGCACGAGGAACTGATCATCAGGAAGAACGTTGAACGTGCTTCCGCCTTCAGCGTTGCGAGCCAGAGGACGCACAAAGGCTTCTCTGGACAAATCAACACCAACGATGAGTTCGTCGTCGTGTCCGCTAGTAGCGCTGGAATCAAACGTTCCGCCGCCACCACCCGGAATATCGGTGATACTGTTAGCACTCAAGATGCTAGCAAACAACTTGTTGTACTTCTGCTCGTTACCAAGCTCAAGCAACTCGTGAAGAACCACGCCGTAAAGCGAAGCCATTCCACCGGAGTTCCAGATGTCTTCACGAACATTTTCGGGAAGAGTGATAGGACCGTTACCAGTGTCATGTCTGCTTGTGGAGTAGTTGTGAGTGTTCATAGCGCCATAAGCAAACGCGCGAACCTGCTCCATCATCTCAGGGCTCATGAACATGTCAGTAAGACCTTTAGCGGTCAGACCCTCGGGAGTTCCACCGTTAAACGCGGTGTTGATTCTCTTGATGTGGGTCATCAGTCTGTTCATGTCGTGTGGAACGAATTCGTTCTCAGTGCCAGAAGAGATAACGTGCTTCAAGCTGTTGGTTGATGCTTCACCAAGAGCGCGGAGCACAACGGCCCAAGCGTTTCTCTCTTGCTTGATCAGAACTTCATTGGACATGCGCTCGATGCCTTTGCTGATAACGTCAAGACGAGCTCTGCGAGCGTATCTTTTGAGCCAGCTAATGGCGGAGTCGAGACGATAGGTCGCAACCTTCATCTCTTGCATACCAGTTACTTCTGAGGTGGGAAGGCCACCAGCAACGTTTTGAGACCAAACCTGCACGTAGTCTTCGCCTTGGTCATGCCAAAGGTCCAACGGAATGCTAGGATGATCATCCTCATCATATTGCAAATCAGAGAACAACAAACCGGAAGTACCAGCTTGCAAAAGAACCTTCTGCACAACCGGACCGATAAAGGCCGCGAATGCTTGAGAAGCCTCAGCTGCAACAAGCTGATCTCTCGATCCCATTGCTCTAATAAGTTCTACTTGTTCGGGAGTATTTTTTAATTTTAATTTCATTTTAATTTTCTCCTAAGTTAGATGTCCAGTTTGATTAATGCGTAACCATTGTCGTCTTTAGCTCCGAGAGCTGTTCCGACTAATTTGTTAGCACCACTGTTACTACTAGTTGTGATTTCACCGCTCGCGCCAGCGTACAAAAGCTGCCCTGCGCTAAACGTAACGCTAGTCCAACCCGAACTGTCGTCGCTCTTCAAAATAAAGAGTCCGCGAGTTGCGAGTGGAATTGATTGACCTGGAATAACAACGCCCATCTCTGCCGCCTTGCGGGGGTTGTAGAGAAGCTTTTCGCCGTTTTCGTCTTCGTCGCGCATAGCTACGAGGGTCATGCCGATTGGCTGATCACCAGCATCAGCAGCCTGTACCTTAGCGGAAAGACTCCAAGTTGTAGAAAGAGCTTTACCCGTAAGACTCAAGCCGCTAGCGCTATCGCTAAGATCGACTGGGTCCGAGTCACTCTTCCATCCCGTATGAATGTCCACCAGCTTACCAGCTTGGAGCAAAACACCATTGGTGCCAGTAGTCCCATTGAAGGTAAACAGGTTGATAACATCATGTTCGTCATATTGTCTGAATGGTTTAATGTCTGACATAATTTATTCTCCTGTTATTAATTAATATTAAAGTTTTCTAAACTGAAGGCGGCTTTATACTTGTTGTAAACAGTGGGCTCTTCAACGTCGGTGGTAGCCGCAACAGCGTCTTCCTCAACTTCGGCGTTATCTAGAGCATTCTCTACAACTTCTTTAGCCTCTTCTTCTTCCTGAGAAGCTTCAACGACTTCAGCAACAACCTCTTCGGTGGTGGCTTTGGCCTCCTCAGCTTTTGCAGCAAGGGTTTCTTTGTTCTTATCTCTGAGAAGGACTGTCATCTTCTCTTGATAAGAGGCAAAATTCTCTTCGTCGAGCTCTTTGATGTCGCTAGCAATAATCTTGCGGTCTTCATCTGTGAGTTCGTATTCTTCGTCAAAGGAAGCCATTCTTTGATTAAACAGTTCTTCGGCTTCTTTGGCGGCTTTTTCTGCTTTCATGACTTCAAGAGAGTCGCTAACCTCGGTCAACTTACTCTCGATATTAGAATGATCTTCGGAAAGCTTCTGATTCTTTTCTTCCACTTCTGCAAGAGCTTTTTCATGAGCATCCTTTTTAGCGGAAAATTCCTCAGACGCTTTCTTCAGTTCCTCCTGAATAAAGTCATGGATAGCCGAAGCCTCCAACGTCTTTAACGACTCGTCATTGATATCTTTCAAGCTTGTGATTTTCATAACTACGTCTTTGTTTTTATTTACATTATCTACATCAGAAAGAGAAGTGTTATCTATGGTTTTTGGCTCATTTTCTTCGGATAACGAGGTATTATTTTGTTGCTCCTCTTCTTCCTCAGATTTGACTGCAACACCTTTGACGTCTGCCGCTGGCGTTTCTGTCAAGCCGATCCCCAATGGGATAACCTGTTCTACTACCTTTCTGTAAATAAATTCTCCTTGTTCTGTTACTCCCGTTCCTCCTAGAGCCCTCAAATTAGCTTTGAGTTGATCAATCTCTTCGGGGTCGGAAATAATTTTGGCATTTTCTATATTTTTGTCGCCGTCCTGCATGACTACGAGCTCATAATCAGAAAAGCCCAACTCCCAACTAGCAGAAATTCTCTGGTAGTCCTCATTTGTGGGGTCTCCAGAGTCTTCAATAAGTTCCGCTAGGTCGGAATTGACAATTTTCCACACAACTCCACCTAAAGTAATATTAAATGGGCCTTTGTTAGCTGCCACTTGCTCTTTGGTTAGTGGCCTATCAGAACCGAACTCGCTAAATCCTGCGGTTAAAATAGTTCCGATAACTTTTTGCCTGTTGTGTTCTATGTTAATTGGTTTATTAATAAAATGATCGCAAATTTCCATAGCTGTAGCGGTATCAATAACGTCTCCGTTTTTGTTTACTCTGTTTGCTACGCAAGCGTTGAACGCGATTGGAAGTAAGTCGATGTTCCTATCCGTATCTATTTCCGGAATAAACTCCCCGACATCAACAAGACTCGCCATTGCGAGATACTTATCTTTTTCTTCAGTGATGAGAGGTTTAACTGTAGAGCTAAAAATAGTGGTGTATTTCATGATTATTGAATATTTGAATCGTGAACGTAGTACCAGACCAAGCTAGAAGTCGAAGCGCCAATGTATACTCCTTGATTATCTCCAAAGTCTACTGGTCCTGGAAAATTAAAAACCGCAGATTGATCAACCATGCCAGTATCCAATTCGAATATAACAGTTCCACTAGTTTGTGAGCCAGTGCTGTCTTGCCTAAAGGTCTGAGTTCCAGAGCCTATAACGCCAAGGACACGGATTGATTTTCCTTCTCCTTGTGGCGCAATAACACTGCCGCCAGAAATTAAGTATTTAAACAGGGGCGGCTGGCTCCACCCTGTTTGCATAAAGGTGTTATAACCTGCTAGTTTTCCCATTTAATTACTCCTCTTCTTCTAGGTCAACGTGAACTTCGTGATCTACAACGTCTTCTACAACGTCTTCTACAACTACGTCGTGTTTTACCACTTTGTTGTTGTCACCATAATTTGCTTGTCTAATCCATTTTGCTGCCATAATAATTTTCTCCTTTTTAAATTTATCTTAATATTGATTTGCGGGGCACCCATTTGCCGTGCCAGCAAAGCGTCAACCCGTTATTTTTAACCCTTAGGTGTTCGCATTCGCAAGGCCCTTCTTCGGTAACCTCTTGCGTCTTATCTTCCAAGACTTCCTCAACGACCCTGTCAACCAACTCTTCGGCCTTATCTTCGTCGATCAAGCCTTCTTCGACGAGCTCTTCGACAAGCTCCTCTGCAACTTCTTCTACGACTTCATCGGCTGAATCCTCGCTTTTCAGATATTTTTTCCAATAGTCTGTGTTCATAGTCTATATGTTTTACACAAAAAAAGTGCGTTTTACCAGCCAAATGGGCGGTAAATCTCAAAACCTCAAAAAGAAGCGGGATACACCCGCTTATCTTTTAAGTAATCAACTGTCAGCCGTACAGGCGCAACCGCAATTTAATTCACACTGGCCTGAATCGCAGCATGCTTCTTCGCAGGAGCACGGCTTGCATGTATTGCAATCAGAGCCCCAATCGCACCCAATAATAAATAACGCTGGTATTAGTAATAGTAGTTTTTTCATGATTTTATTTTAAAATTAACATTTTGTGTTTTGGAGTAACCCTCAACATGAACGGAAACATCTTCTTGACTTCAGCTTCGTCAGCCGTGGTGTCTAGCTTCTCTTTTTTTGGCTCATGTTCGATGGGCTGCTTCGCAATCTCATCGTCTGAAGGCATTTTGACTTTCGGGTCCAAAGCCCACATGATCTTATGCTTCTCGCAATAATCTTTCATTCTACGAACTGGGACAATTAAGTTGAATCCTTCTCCAGCTCCTCGCACCAACATGCCGATGTATCTTGCGTCGTCTTTGAGATAGACCCCGCCGCCAGAGCTTCCTGGAAAAGCGGTAACAGTTGTTTGGTCAAATACGAATTTGTTTAAACTTTTAATAAGTCTTCCATGCTGAGAGTAGATACCATCAGTCATGGAATTTGCACCCATTTGGCCTAGGAGAGAACCAACGTGTAGAAGGTCCGTGCCTAAACCTGGGATTTTATCGTCGAGATAAAAGGTAACCGTATCGGTTACAAAATTTGTTTTGCGGACTCTAAGTAGCGCTAGGTCGTGACCATCATCGGCGTCACTATACTTTAAAACTTCTGCGTCCATTTGCAAGCGGCCAACGGTGCGTCCGTTCTGTCGAATCTCTTTAACAATCATCGGGTCTTTGAATTCAACGATAGTCTTCTTGACTCCATTAACTAACACTTGTCTTTCTTTTCTGAGGTTGTCGATAACATGAGCTGCGGTCCATACAAAATTAACCAATTCACCTTTCGAATTTTTTCTGGTAAAGATTACTCCAGAACCTTCGCCGTTAGACCATTCCCCTTCTGACCTAATGGTTACAGAAACGGTTTGAAGATGTTCCGCTGTTTTGCTGTTTGTTTCGGCTGCGTGAGAGCCGTTCAATAAGGCAAAGCCTAGTACGAGTGATAGGATGATGTTTTTCATAATGCAAAAAATTTAATAATCTATATAATAAGGGTCTGTTTCCTCTATATATAAATCCTCTATGCTGTCGTATGGGTAATCCATATCATGATCTTGCGCTTCCAGTTTTGCTTTGTGCAAATCTTCGTTGGAAGGCACGATGATGTTGGTAATGTCCATCAACTTATTGTAGGAGGTTTTTTTGCTTATATCCAAATTTACTTCTTCTATATTACCCGAGCTAATTTGGAAAAATAGGTTGACTCTAGCTAGCGCCCACTCGTTCATGGTGAACTCAGAATCGGAAGGTCTAAGCCTAGCGCCCAAACAATAAATCTCTTTGGCTTGGCTAATTCGGATTCTCTTTTCGTGTTTAGAATTAAATTCTTTTAGTTTACTTTGTAAGATTTCAATAACTTTGTTTGAGAAGTCTATAGCTTGTTTTTGCTCAGAGTCTTGCTTGGCTTTGGGTATAAATACGATCTCGTCATTATCTTCTGACGCGCTAGAAACATTGAATAAATCGTAATCCAGTTCTTTCATAAATTTAAACCCAAAACTATTATATAAATTTTACACGCAAATTATAATAATCGTTAATTATAATTGTTTTCAGGTATAATGACCATTTAAAAGGGCGGTCAAATTATTTATTCTGTCGATAAGTTTTTTGATGGCGTCACTCTGGCTTTCGATAATAGCTCTCTGATTTCTCATTTGTGATTCTTGCTCATTGATGTGGTTAACAGCGCCTCCAAGGCTTTGCTCCATTCTTATTAGGTTTTCTCTTAAGAATTGATTTTCATTTCTGAGCTGCGATTCAACGCTGATTATGTGGACACTAAGCCAAACTACGAATGCTAAAACGAAAAGAACCACCCCGAAATTAATTGCTTCGATGTGGTTTTTTACCCAATCCCAAGAGTTTTTAATGATTTTCATAAGGTTCCTCTAATTGGGTTTACACGCAAAAAACGCCTTCCCCGATTAAAGGAAAGACGTTTTAAGTCTTACAACGAATATAAATCTGCCGTATTATTGGAGATTTAGAGCCTGAGACAACGTGCGAACAGCTTTGTCAACTAGGGCGTGTTCGTCATAAGTTAGCTTGCTTTGTCGGGCGAGATTGACAAGCAAGTTAAAGCTTTGCTCTTCATTGAGTTCTTCTGGAAGCTGCGGAACTTCTTCTTGTGGTTGATCGGTTTGTTCGCTCATATTTAAATTATACCATTTAAAATTTAAAAGTCAAATTTATTCTTCAAGCTTTTTTTCTAACTCGGAAACTTTAGCGTCCAATTGTTTTATAGCGTTCAGAGCAACATATAAAAGAGAATTCGTACTAACAAACTTAATACCATCTTCTACTCCTTCGTTGTAGCCCCTGTAACCCATGAGGCCGTACTCTTCCGTAGTAACCCCAATGTCGCTTAGGGCTTGCTCTAACTCTTGAGCCACAACACCCACTCTTTTTCTGGGTGTCTGTTGTAGATATATTTTTTTGTATTTAAATGTTTTTACATTCAATAACCTTATCAAGTCTAAGCCTATATTAGTGCTCTCTACGTCGGTTTTGAGTCTCTCGTCAGATGGATGCTCCGGATGAAAAGAGAATGCTCGATTACACAACACCTCGTCATACATTGGGTCGCTTGTTGTGATGCCTCTACCACCTACGTTAGCGCCTATCCTATAATAAATAGTCCTCTCAGCTCCACCTGCCAGTGTATAAGTGGTGGATGACCCATCCGCAGCACTGAAAGGTTGTATACTATTAAGCTTGTGCCAAGAAGATGTGCTAGCGCTAGACTGAATCGCTCCAGAGACGGTAACGATAGCTGCTGTTCCATCGAAGTCTGTTCCAAAAATTTTGCGGGCGGTTTGCAGCTTGGTTGCTGCGGTTGCGGTTAGCGCGTTACCGTTAATGTTTACGCTGTCAAGGGTTAAATCTATAGACACTTCCCAATGGCTAGCGTTGGATGTGCTGGGGGTTTGACCGGAAGCTGCGGTATTAATTTTTAACCACGTTAAGTCATTATAAAAAACTTTTTTACCGACAGCGTATGTTGTTGAGCTAGAATAGTTAGGAGCTTTAGTTCTGTTGTGGGCAATGCTGGTTCTTCCTATTTCGAATGTATCCGCTGGCTGAACAGCGGTGCCAGCTAAACTGCCTTGAGCAGAAGTAGCGTAGCTGCCCGAGTTATTGTATGCTGCGCTTCCTAATCCTAAAAATGCTTTTGTTCTTGCGGCGTTTACTTTAAATGGTGTTGTGTTGTTGTCTTTGTAGCCCAACAGTTCAACTACAGCAGCATCTATGTCGCTTGGATTGTCTACAAGTCCTGTCGGCCCCCTGTCGCCTTGGTCGCCTTTATCGCCAGTGGGTCCCACTGCCCCAGTAGGTCCAGCGTCTCCATCTGCGCCCGTAGCTCCTACTGCGCCAGTGGGTCCAGTGCCTCCTAAAATTCCATCTGTGCCCGTAGCGCCTTTAGCACCTGTCGGCCCTGTTGGTCCTGTTGGTCCAGCTACAGTGCTATCTGTTCCGGTGGGTCCAATTGGTCCCGCTGGTCCAGCAGCGCCGCTTAAGTTGATGTCCCAAGAACTGTGCGAGCCGCTTCCTGTAACTGAGGTGATATTGATCGTCAAAGTCGTTCCTGAATAAGCCGTAACATCCCCCTCCATCTTGTTGCTTGAATCATGAGCAGCAATCGCGCTTTGACCAATACTGTAAGATAAGCCAGCATCTACATCCGTGAACGATACACTTCCAGTTGTTATGGTTTTTGATTGTGAAGAAGAGGTTTTATATTTATCACCATCTCCTGTAACTCCTTGGTCGCCCTGAGAGCCTGTAGGTCCAGCGTCTCCATCTGTGCCCGTGGCTCCTGCTGGGCCAGTAGGGCCAGTACCCCCTAAAATTCCATCTGCGCCCGTAGCGCCTTTAGCGCCTGTAGGCCCCGTTGGTCCTGTTGGTCCAGCTACAGCGCTATCTGCCCCCGTAGCCCCAGTGAGACCAGTAGGGCCAGTAGGGCCAGTTGAGCCCTGCAAACCTGGAGCGCCTTCATCACCGATTAAAGACGTACCTGATCCCCAGCCTGATGAAGTTTTTGGGCCGTATATAGAGCTATTAAGCGTGTCTAAGTAAAAGTCTCCAATTTCTCCGTCGTTAGAATCAGGCGCCCCATTCCCACTAAGTATTGTATTTGCCTCCCCTGTGGGTCCAGTTGAGCCAGCGGGGCCGGTAGGCCCTACCTCACTGCTGCCCGGTCCTGTGGGTCCTGAGGGTCCCGCGGGTCCAGTGGGTCCATCCGAACCAACATACCCATCTGCTCCGGTTAGGCCAGCAGGCCCAGTGGGTCCTGAGGGTCCTGCGGGTCCAGTGGGTCCATCCGAACCAACATACCCATCTGCTCCAGTTGGACCAGTGGGTCCACCTTCGGAGCTAATTTTAATAACTCCCCCATCGCTTACTAAGAAGTTTGTGTTATTAGAAACAGAATCAATTGTATCTAATTTTAAATCACCTGCAACATGCAATTTCGCCCCCAAAGAAGATGATACGCCTACGCCAACCTTACCATCGTCCAGTATAGTTAAAGCGCCACTTGTACTTCTTGTGTTGAATACTAAGTTGGGATATCCGTCAGTAGTGGTATAATCTACTTTTATAGAAGCCATTATCGTCTCAGCGGAAACGCCTTGGGTAAACGCAATGCCACCATAATTGACTCCGTCAGCAGTGCCTTCATTGTTGATAGCTAACTGGAAATTTTGACCTTGATTGATCCTAGAAACGGCGAGTTGAAATTCAGGAGTAGACGTAGCCTCTATGCCTACTGCGACATTACTTATCCCTCCCGCATCATTTCTAGCGAGTGTCAAATTAGCAACGTTTCTAATTTTTATAGACATCTTTTAAAAATTGTGTGGATAAGTATCAATCAAATGATCTCCATCATCATTGGTAAGAGGTATCAAACTATCATTAACCAAGAAGTCAACAACAAACAATCCTTTACCTTCTGCCGAGACCACGCTTCTACCATAATCATAATCATTAGACATTGAAAAATTAATAGTTGATGTTTTATTATTATCAATATCTGCACCATAGTTTACACTCTCAAATCTAGCACCCATCATCCTAAACTTCATACCCTCTCTGGAGAGGTTGTCGGTAAATGTGACATAAACATCGTACTCCTCGTCAGTTCTTAAATTGTCCAAGAAGTCACCCTTAGCATCTTCACCCAAAGAAGTCGATACAGGAAACTCTCCATCTTGAGAAGAAAGGGCAACCGAGAATGTAGACTTAACGGGTAGAAGTACCGCTCTATCGATGTAATACTTATAACCAACCGCTGCGATATTATCTCTAGGCATAGGAACATTCAAAGTAAATGACTGCATCAAATCTGTATGAAATCTTAGCGGCGGATTCTCAGCATCTTTGTATACCTTAAGATCGTCCACCCAGAAAGTCTTGTTGGGTTGTGTGGTGTGAATATATAAATATTTTTTAACCGAGTCTAACTTAACTCTCTTTTTAATTTTCACCCAGCCGTCTTGAAATTTTATATTCTGAAAAGTTGACAAATTAGATGTAACAACAGGATTAGCCGAGATATCTGAAGTGACTGAAAACTGGACATTAAAGGCGGAGCTAGAGTCTGTTTTAATGTAGATTTCTAAAGTATAATATTTATCGACCTGCATTAGATCGTGAGGCATATCAACCCCAACGCCTACACCAGTATTACCTCCGACTACCTTTAAGGATTTATTGCCCGCGTAGGATACGGTTCCGTCGTTGGTTTGTGTTCCTTTGTAGTCTGTGAGCGTTGAGCTATCCTCGAAGTCTTTATTTAAAAGGGTATCCGTAGTTGCTGGGCGAGAGATTATTTCTACGGTGGCATCGCTAGGCTTGAAGGTATAATTCGGATCGATGTTTGGGTTAACTCTTTCGTAGTTGCCCGGAACCATGAACTTAACGTCCTTGTTGGTTCCCGCGTGGTTTTTGTTATATGTGGTAGCGGTCTTAGCGTCTAGCCAAGAAACGTATTGTCCAGATGCGGTATTTAAATATATAGCGTTATCGCAAGTCCAAGATGTGTCTGCTTTTGGTAAGTCGCCTAAGGTTATGTCTAAAGTATAATTGGTGGCGTAAGCATTTTGGAAAACCACCATACCCATTTTATCTGTATTAGAGTGACCTATATCTCCATAGCTACCAGCGTTTATGAGGTCTTGAATTTCTGAGGGATTTCTTTTAACCTCTCTAATGTCTGAATCGTTCTGGTTAACTGCAAGGTATATATTTTGCTGCCTAGTGCCAGAGAATAAAAAATCTCTAGTAAACTCTTTATTTGAAGAATTATTATCGCCTATACTTAAAACGTTAAAACCCATCTTATGCTCATTGTTCAAGCCTTCTAGCGTGTGGGTTATATTTACGTTGATGTCGGGGGGTTGAGTGATTACATTATCATCGAAGCTGGATTTGCCTAAAATGCCAATATCTTGCCTAACCGTATTGAAGTCATAGGAAACGTTTTGAACCCTGTGGATTCTTTTGATGATTTCGATTTCTGTTCCGTTCTCGTCTTGAACGTATGGTGAATTTAATTCGCCGCTAATTAAACCAAAGTACAGGTCTTGTACGTTGTACAGTACCCTGTTCTTCTTTTGTGATTCGTCTGCCATACATAACCTATCCTATTTTTTACTGGCGTACAAGATGCTTGCCAGATAATCATCTATTTGGTGTTCTGCGGCGATCTCATGAATTTCTTTTATTCTATCGGGGTTATGGTCAATTGGTTTTTTAATATACTTTTCGATATTGTCATTCCAATCTTCCACTTCCTCATTAGCTATAATCAGGCAAGCAATATCTTCAGCGACTTGCTTTTGCTGCTTGCTTAACCTTTTAATTTCATGCGTTTTCCTTAATCCTGCCTCAACTGATTTAAACAGTTTGTTTGCCGCCGCCATATTTTCAGTAACCATGCTAAGGTTAAAGCTCGCGTATCTAGATTGCTCTCCATCGCCAATCGGAGATTTATTGCTTTGATCCTGAGGGGAGCCCTCTGGTCTACCAGCTTCTTTACCAGGCCCCTTAGCACCTCCCGGTAAATTAGGAGCATTCTTAGCTTGCTTCTCTTGGGTTTTGATATTCATTTCTTGAATCTCGCGTTGAGAATCAATTTGTTTATCAGCCAGCTCTTTCTGAGTGTTGGGTCCTCCGAGTATCGGTTCGTAAAGACCCTCTTCTTTGTGTTCTTTAAACTCTTTCTGGGAGTTAAGCGAATCTTCTTTTCTGGGCAACCTTCCTGTCTCGATGGCTTCAATACCTTCCTCAGCGGTCAGCACACCAATCTCAACAAGTCTATTATAAACTCTAAGCATGTTCGTGTTGTCTTTTAAAGAGATTCTATCAAAGTAAGGAGTTGGGTAGCTCTTAAAGCCCAGTTCTTGAGCCACTCTTTTCATTTCTGGAATTAAAAAATCATTAAGGAAAGCTTGGTGAGCTTGAGCCAGTCTGGCGACGAATAATTCAACCTTAGCATTCTGATTTGCAAACGTGCTTTCACCGACTAAAATATTGTTTAAACCGATCTGAATATCTCTTTCGACCACTTCGTATTTTTTAGGGTCTAACAGAGAACCAATATTGGGGACGACAAACTCAGCTTTAGTTGTATAGTCAGCAATTAACACTCTTCCGACAGACTCGTTCTGGAAAAGCGTCTGCATAGCAGTAAGGTTCTTTTGATTGACTCCGCCCTTGTCTGGTTCTGCGCCCATAGTAATAAGCAAAATGGCTTGCTGCATGGTTCTAGCAATCGCCATATCCATCTTCTTGAGCTCAGCTTTCCAGTTGATATCTTCTAGCACAGGGAAACCCATTGGCACAGCAAATGGCTCGTAATCCTGCTTTTTGTAAAACACAGCGTTAACTTTTGCTTTATCTAGCTGTAATAGAACGGTTGAGCTTTTCTTTTCGCCAATTAGTTTTCTAGCGTTTTCGTCTAGGCTTTTGAAAATTTCTTTATCCTCATCAGTCTTTGGGTCTCTAATTCTAGCCAGCTCATAATCAGAAAGAACTTTGTAATAACTTCCAGAGTGGAAAGCGGCTGAACCCCCAAGCTGAATATCTGCTGGGTTAAGGATTATGTATCTAGCGGGAAGACTAACGTTTTTTGATCCTTTGGCTCCGTATACCTGAGTAATCTTTAAAGCGTCACTTGTTGCGAGCTTAGCGTCAAACCTATATAAAAATACATTACCTGATCTATAATACTCTCTAAAGAATCTGTCTTGTAAAGACCATATATTTATCTTTTTAAAGAAAGACTCAAAAAAGGCTCTTGATTTTTTATTGCCACCTCTAAAGTATATATCCCCAACGGAGAACTCGGTCATCAAATCAACAACGTTCCTAAACGAAGCGAAGTTATAATAAGCCTTTTGGCAGAGAATGACCGTATCTCTAACGTCAATATTAGATTTGTTATTTACTCCACTGGTAGCGTACTTATACGGGATGAGGCCGTCTTCGATGTTTTTAAATCTATCGCTTCTGGTGATCGTAGATGCGACATTTCTCCTTGACCTAGTCGCTGTCGTTGTAGATGTAGTCGTCGCGGCTATAGATTCTCCAGCCATTAATGGGGTAGAGTCTTCCGCCTTTTTTCTTCTAGTCCTTTTACCTTCCATGCTAAATCCACTTTATTTTACACGTTTTCAGATCATTTGAGGAACAAATGTTGCTTCTTCCTCATTTGGAATTTCAATCATATCATAATAACACTTTACAGCCCAATTACCCAACATTAGTGTCGTATAGTTATCTTTTCGCGCTCTATTCTGAGAAGTGTCTCGTTTTAGGTGCTGGGGCAGGTCAAATGTCTGAACTCCTTTCGCGGTACTTTTAACCTCTACTAGCGTGCATTGCTTTTTGGTCTGATATATAAGGTTATCCTGATTTTCAATTAAGTCAAGTACAGTTTCACCATTTTTGAATCTTAATTTAATTTTTTGATTTGTGGCTCTAGTGAAGGCGTCTGGGGCTGGAGATATTCTAGAAGCAAACCACAGCTTCTTATGATCTATACAGGCCTGTAAATACTCGTTACCATTCCTAATAAAATTAGTAGTAAATACCTGTTTAAAGCATTTAACTCCATCCTGCTTATTATACACCCTCCTAGCTTTCCTTAGCATCTTCTCGTAATCTACGCCTTCTTTATCGGAATCGAAGTCGAAGAATTTCATCCGCTTCTTAGTGAACGCCCCGTTCTCATTACAGGCGTCGATAAATTGGAAACCAGCATTATCAATTATAATCATTTCTAAATCAAATGCGTCGGTCACATAATCCATGTAAGCGATATGATCTTTGAGGTCTGCACCCGGCACGGCATAGTTGTGAACCAAGGTTGAGCTGTATGGATTTTCTTCATCCAATTCCATAACAGCCATAGCAAAGAAGTCAGAGCTTGGACTATTGGAAAATGATGGGTCAATACCTAGTATGTATTTTTTACCTTCTTCTCCACGTATTTTAAGGGTTGGAAACTCCCCATCGGGAACCGTACATTGATGCATCTTCTTCGCGCTAAAGTAAGAATCGCTGCCATCAGTAAACTGAGCGCAATACTCACGCTGAAAACTAGAATGACTTTGTCCACCGCTTTGAGCTTCTTCGATGATAGTTGGATCGATCATCTCCGTAGGTAAAGATTCGTAACCCATTTGGGAAATAAAGTAAGTAGCATCACTATTGTCTTTGCTGTAAATTT
>Ga0114933_10002936_pt1 | contig 17094 bp, 14 predicted proteins | sample 4SBtaG_FD_89691 | JGI IMG/M metagenome (GOLD analysis project Ga0114933, IMG submission 89691) | Deep subsurface microbial communities from Kolumbo volcano to uncover new lineages of life (NeLLi) - 4SBTROV12_W25 metaG | ecosystem: Environmental > Aquatic > Marine > Volcanic | place: Kolumbo... | reverse complement strand
GGTTGGCAAAGCTGTAGGGGTAGCGGTTGGCAAAGCTATAGGGGTAGGTGTTGGCAAAGCTGTAGCAGTAGGTGTTGGCAAAGCTATAGCAGTAGGTGTTGGCAAAGCTATAGGGGTAGGGGTTGGTAAGGCTGCGGGGGTAGGGGTTGGTAAGGCTGTGGGCGTAGGTGCTGGCAACGCCGTAGGAGTAGGTGCTGGCAACGCCGTGGGACTAGCTGTGGGCGTGATGTTCAAGGGCGAGGTAATGGGAGGAGTCAAAGTCGGCAGAGTAGGAGAAATTGTAATTGAATCCGTGCCTGAATTATTCGCACAGCTTAGGCCAAAAATTCCCAACAACAAGAGAAGGGAAATCAGAATACTCAAAGGCCTGTTCAATTTTATGGGGATTCGAATTGATTCCGTTCTCATAGAGCATCTCATTACTTAGGGCTATAATCATGGCATGAATAGACCTCTCCGTTTCATTATAGCTACACCCATATGCGATGGGCACGATGTTGCTGCTGCTGCAATTACCAGGATTCTTCGGTTGGAGGGAGCACAAGCCGTTTATATTGGCTTCAACAAAACTCCTTATCAAATAGCAAAAGCTGCTTCTGAAGAAGACGCTACAGCTATCGCCATCAGCACTTATAACGGCGGTCATGTGGCTTTCTTGAAAGAACTTGTTCAAGAGCTCAAAAGACAAGGAATCAACGATATTCCTATTTTTGTGGGGGGAGGAGGCACTATCCTTGAAAAAGAAATTGAGCCTCTCAAGAAAATTGGTATTACTAAGGTCTATCGCCCTCCATTAGATTTGACAGATGCAATTCGAGACATGATCTCCATTGCTTCCACTCATTCCTATAAGGAACCACCACCCAATGGATCACCATCTCGAATACTGGCACAAACCCTTACATTAATTGAAGCCGAGGAATTGAGTACCACTTACCCAAAGAATGCGTCCATACCTCCGTTGGTATGGGGTATTGGTGGTAGAGGCGGTGCGGGCAAGAGTACACTTATCGACGAGCTTATTTTAAGGTTCCTAATTTCTACTGAGGGATCCATCGCAATATTAACTGCGGACCCTACTCTCGGCGATCGATTGAGAATGATTCACTGCTATAATCCTAGGGTGTTTATGCGGTCCGTTTCAGTACGACCTGGGGAAAGCACTAGTGGAAAACTAGCACCGCTGATCACCAAAATACGAGAAAATGGATACCAATTAATACTCGTCGAATCTGTGGGTCTTGGTCAAAACGAGTTAGGCGTTGCACCTATTGTAGATTCTTCTATCTTTTGTATGACGCCAGAGTACGGAACTGATATCCAGCTTGAAAAAGAAGCTCTCCTATCTTCAAGTGAAATCGTAGTGATGAATAAAAGGGATTACCCTCAATCCGAAGCCCGTGCAAGGCGCGTACAGCAGTTCATTACGTCGGGTCAAAAATTCTTCTTAACTGAAGCAAAGCACTTTGGTGATCCAGGAGTAAATGAGCTTTTTACAGAAATCGCGCAACGGTCGGAATTAGGTTCTAATCCTATAGAATTACCTGCATCTCAATTCGTCGAGCAAATTCCATTTAACCGTCGTTCCTACTTGGGTTCAATCGTTGATACTCATCGCAAGTACTATGAAGATTATGAAAATCTTGGTCAATCTGAGCTTGATGGAATTCAAGCGCAATTCGATCAAATTTGGGACAAATATGGATTTAATGGAGATTTGTCTGGCTGCAGAATTGAGAATGGTATTGCATATAGAGAAGTCGATAATGGTGAGATCCCAGTCGCCAGAAAGACTACTACTGGCATATGGGTGCCCGTAATTGGAATACCTCATAAGAATTCGAGTCTCAATGAAATTGTTCGATATGTAAGTCGGCAAAATGTTCCAGGTTCTTTCCCTTACACAGAAGGAGCTTATCAATTCAGAAGAAAAGATGAAGACCCTATAAGAATGTTTGCAGGTTTAGGGTTACCTGAAACGACGAATCAAAGATTCCATTTACTCGCAAAAGGGCATGGTTCTCCACGACTCTCTACCGCATTTGATTCTTTGACTCTATACGGCCTCGATTCTGATGAACCCGGAGCCGCTGCAAAAGTTGGAGAAGGTGGAGTCGCTGTCGATACTATAGACGATATGCTCCGCCTCTACGATGGATTTGACCTAGAGAGCACTTCTGTATCTCTCACAATGAATGGACCAGCGCCGACGATAATGGCTATGTACCTCGCTGCGGCAAAGCGCCGTGGTTTTGATTGGTCAAAATTAAGAGGGACTATTCAAACAGATATATTTAAAGAGCTACAAGCCCAAAATGAAGCTCAATTCCCTCTTGAACCGTCCTTACGCCTTATTGGCGACATGGTGGAATTCATGATGCCTAATGTACCTTCGTGGTATCCAATTTCGATATCGGGCTACCATATAGGTGAAGCTGGTGCAAATCCAATTCAAGAATTGGCATTCACTCTAGCTAATGGATTAACTTACATTGAGGTATTTAAATCTAGAGGATTGTCAGTCGAAGAGTTTACCAAGAAGTTCTCATTCTTCTTTACCTCTGGTTCAGAGCTAGAATTCAATGTTCTTGGCAGGGTGGCCAGGCGTATTTGGGCTGTAGCTCTCAAAAAATATTATGGAGTTGAAGGAAATGGGGCTGCTCTAAAATTTCACAGCCAAACATCGGGGCGTTCATTACAAGATACCGAACCTCTTCACAATCTGACTCGAGTCGCACTGCAAGCTGAACATGCACTTCACAACAACACTAATTCATTGCACACAAATTCTTACAAAGAAACTTACACCACACCTGAAGAAGATGATGCTTTACTGGCAATGGGAAGCCAGCAGATACCTTTGGTTGAAAGTGGCGATTTTGGTTATATTGAAAATCTGAACCAAGGATCCTATGGACTATCATATTTGGAAGATGCGGTTGAGAGCGCGGTTCATCAAATTTTCACTGAAATAAATATGCAGGGCGGAGTAATACCCGCTATCGAAAATGAATATTTCCGAACCGCTATTCAAGAAGAAGTCCAAAGAGAGCGCAAAGCGATGCGAGAGGGAGAGCGCAAAATCATTGGCGTGAATTACCTTTCCAACTCATCCTCACTGAGACCGCGTGGGCAGCTTGTTAATATTCCAATGAAACAAAAACGACATCAAATAAAACGTACCAAAAATTTCAAAGCCGACAATCAAACTAATGCAGCGGTTTCATTGAGAAATTTACAAAAAGTTGCTATGTCGGACGGTAATGTATTTGAGTCACTTTTAGGTGCGGTTGAATACGCAACCGTTGGTCAAATCACCAATGCACTTTCTGAAGTGTGGGGTAAATTTCGCCCAAGTATGTAGAAAGGTTTTATGTCTAACTTAAATGAACTACGTAATCAAATAGTAAAAGCATCTTTAGGCTTAGTAAATTCGGGCATTTTAACGAAAAGTAATCATGGGAACATGTCAGTTAGAGTCCCAGGCACCGACACTTTCTTGCTCACTTCGGTTAGCAATTTATCCCAAATTTCGGAAGAGCAAATTGGCCTATTCGATTTTAATAATCAATTAATTGATGGTTCTGTCGCGCCGACTAGCGCGGAGATAATTCCAATGCATGGCATTATCTATCAATCTCGCCCCTCTACAGGCAGTGTCTTGCATACGCACTCACGCTTTGCGACTGCTTTCGCAGTAGCTAGTAAAGTTATTCCAGTAGCTTATGAGGCCATGGTTCGTTTTGGCTTTGATAGCAGTATCCCAGTCGCGCAGTATGGGCCCAGGGGCTCGCAACAATCGATTGACAGTATATCCACAATTCTTGATGACCCTATGGTTACTAAAGGTCTCCTTCTTGCAAATCATGGTGTCTTAACATTTGGAAAGACAATTAATGACGCAGTCTCAGCCAATAACGTAATGGAGGAATCTGCAGAGATAATATTTTATGCAGAGTCACTTGGCGGAGCAAAAGAAATCGATTTTGAGTTAAGGAAAGCTGCCCAGCTGCGAATGCAAGAATTCGCAGCCCAAAGTATACAAAAAGGAGAGACTTCTTCTTGAATACAGTAAAAATTGGAATCATAAACCGCACGATTAATATGCTAGATTTTCTTCTAGGAGACCAAACCAAAATTTATGAATCCCACGGAATCAAAGCTGAGTTTGACCTAGTAGCGGGAAATGAGAGTATTGAATTACTTCTAGACGAGAAGCTAGATTTTGTGGTTTCAATTGGAGCTGCAACCCGGGCAATCATGACGAAAAATTCCCCTGTTAGGGTAGCTTTATTGGTACACCAAAATGCTCCTCACTGGTTTATGGCCCGCTCGGATATAAAATCGGTCAAAAATTTGCGTGGTAAAAAAATTCAAGCAGCGCAACCCGGAAGCGAGCCAGACGTAATGGTCAGAAAATATATTAGCGAAAACGGGCTAAACCCAGAAGTAGATGTTGAGTTAGTCTACGAAAGAGCCCATCAGGGCTGGAAAAAAAATGGACCAGCCCCAGTAGAGGATGCGGTTATAGCCCGTACCTTAGAACAAGAAGTTTTAGAGGAAATGGGATATCACACTTTAGTGGAATTGTGCGAGCAGTACCCAAATACTTTGATTCATGGTCTAGTTACTACAGAGAAAATATTGAAGGAAAAATTCAGTACAGTAGAGGCAATGATCGCCTCTCACAAAATGATAAGTGAATGGATTGATGAAGGCCGTGAAGAAGTTCTTGAATTCGTTGAATCTACTTTTAATGTTTCAGAAGAGCGCGCTCGCCGTGCACTTTCTTCAATGAAAGGAAAATTTGTAGCACGAATGGAGCCATCTGATTTCGGTTCCGTAATCGAATCATCAGCTAAGGCCTTAGGCTCTGTGCCTATCCCAGTTAACCGTCTGATAGCACAGATTTAACTAAGAGAGTGGTTCACTACTGGAACCATGGCGGATAGATCAACATGAGATTGCAACGCCTCATTTACGCTTGCTAATGGATATTGATGCGTAATCATTTTTTCAATAGGTACGTCAATACGTGATTGCATAAGCCTCATTGAGCGAATTATATTTTCAACTTTAGAGCCAACCACTCCAGCTACAATAAGATCCTTTGATGCAATTGCAGATGGATCCATTTCTACACTTAATGGCAATATCAGCCCAATAACTAGGTATTTACCCCCGTAACGAACCATTTGCAAGCCCTCATGTACCGACGTTTTAGCTCCCGAAGCTTCAATTACCATATCTGGACCACGCCCAGTAATTTCTTTTATTTTCTCTATCCTTGAGTCAGGAGTCGGGTAATCTGCCAAATCAATGGTTTCGTCCGCGCCAAGTTCTTTAGCCAAATCTAGTCGATGTGAAGGACTACCAATCATAATTACATGGGCAGCACCTCTAATTCTAGACTGGATAAGAGCGCCCATTCCGATGGGACCAGATCCTTGTATTACGACTGTGTCTCCTGGGTCCGGTCCGTTGATTTTTCGTAGACCACTCATCGTTGTGTGATTACCTATGACTGACATCAACGCGCGCTCTGTCGTCATTTCATCAGGTACCCTGATCACGGCAGGATTTGGATCCAAAAGCAAATATTGCCCGAAACCGCCTCTAAGCATAGTGCCCGATGAAGGATCCACATGTGAGTTTCCATAGTGGATATTATTTGTGCATCTCAACCCCATAAGGCAATTGAAGCAATGACCGCATGGAGCTGAATGGAAAAGGATTCGATCTCCTTCGTGAAGTTTCTCTCCCAAAATATCTGTTACTACATCGGATCCCATTGCTGCTACTTCGCCTATATTTTCGTGACCCCAAATAATTGGGTTAGGGGCTTTCGGATTGTACCAGTTATGCGCATCTGTCCCGCAGACCGCCGCCATATTCATTTTGACTAAAATATTCTGTGATCCCACTTCTGGAAGTGAGAATTCTTGAATTTCTAAAGGCAACTCTGCGCCCACAAAAACCGCAGCTAAGCATTTTTCAGTCATTGAATACTCCTTTACGAAAAGTGAGTCTAGACAGATCAATCATGCTCGTCAAACGTTGCGGTAAACACTTTACGCGCATAACATCCGGTTTGGAGGACAATATGGAATTCAAAGACATAGATCTCGTAGATTCTGATGGGCATATAATCGAATCCATTGCAGAGCTTGCTGAATTTGGTGACGCATCCGTGAAAAATGTTGCTCTCGACAGGAAATCGATCAGGGCGACTGTATGGCCATCTCTTGATGGAGTACATGTCCACAACAACACACGACTCGAAGCCAATAATAAAAAAAACAGGCAACACGCCAGTGAAGCCCGCCCCGGTTCGGCTGAAGATTGGCAAGGGCTACTAAACAAAAGCGGAATGAACCACACTGTTCTATACCCATCGCTGGGGCTTTCGCATGGGGTTATTCGAGATATTGAGTACGTAACGTCCCTCTCAAGAGCCTTCAACGATTATGTTGCAGAAAAATATGCCAAGATTGACTCAAGGCTCCATCCGGTGGCACTAATTCCTATGCAAGAACCTGAAGCAGGAGCAGCTGAGCTGCGAAGAGCAGTGAAAGAATTAGGACTTATCGGGAGTATGATTCCCGCAGCCGGGCTTCCTATGAAATCCGACTTGGGCCACCCTCTGCATTGGCCCATATATAAGGCAGCTGAAGAGTTAGATTGTGTTTTGGCGTTCCACGGTGCTTCGAATTCTGGACTTGGTCTCGACACCTTTATGGTTCCTGGATCTTCCCAAACCTTGCATCATCCTCTCGCGCTCATAATTGCTTGCACCTCAATGATCTACAATGGTGTATTCGAGCAATTCCCAAACCTAAGAGTAGCGTTCTTGGAGGGCGGGTGCGCATGGCTCGTTCTGTTACTTGATCGTATGGAACGAAACCAAGAAGCATTCGGTGTTTTCCATGATTGGCCAATACTTCGTTATCTTCAAGAAGGTCGCATAATGATAGGCTGCGAAGGTAATGACCCAAGCTTGCCTTATCTAGTAGAGCGCGTCGGGGCAATCCCTTTTGCCTATTCATCAGACTACCCACATGAAGTTGATTACCCAAGTGCCATGCATGAAGTTGAGGAAACATTACAAAGTAACTTGCTAGATGATGAGGCCAAGCGTGCAATTCTTGGTGACAATGCACGGCGTTTTTATAAATTGCCTAAGTAGAAAGGATAAAGATGGAAGTAATCAATCCTGTAATAAAAAATAAATTAAAAGAAGGAACCGAGAACCCTGAATCTTTCTGGGATCAAGCTGCTAGAGAATTGCCTTGGCTCAAGACTTGGGATCAAGTATTCGAGTACGACTACCCAACGTTCAATTGGTTTATAGGCGCAAAAACAAATCTTTCCTATATGTGCATTGATCACCATATTAATCAAGGACGGGGTGGTCACACGGCTTTTATTTACGCAAATGAACTAGGCCAGAGAGAGCAAATCACTTATGCCCAATTAAAGCGTGCCGTTGAAAAAGCTGCAGCTGCGCTTAGAGGCCTTGGTATTGGCAAAGGCGATAGGCTTACTATATACATGCCAAATACCCTTGAGACAGTGATACTAATGCTGGCTACAGTTCGGATTGGAGCTATTCATTCGGTAGTTTTTGCAGGTTTTGGGGCACCAGCTCTTGCTGATCGAATTAAAGCAAGCGGGTCAAAAGCCGTATTCAGTACAGATATTGCTTACCGCAAGGGATCTGAAGTACAACTAAAAAGCATTGTCGACGATGCAATTGACTTGGGATGCGATTCCGTTGAACGCCAAGTAGTACTTAAACGGCATGCAGAAACACCCATGCGTGAAGGTATAGATATCTCGTGGCAAGACTTTCTCCTTCTAGGGGAGGGGCATAGCGGTAATTACGAACCAATGGAAGCCAACGATCCTGCGTATATCCTCGCTACTTCAGGAACGACTGCAACTCCTAAATTAGCAGTACATACACACGGAGGCTACCCTGTAGGAGTTTATAGCCAAGGCAAATGGTGCTTCGGGCTAAATCATGATGATATCTGGTGGGCAACGTCCGATTTGGGATGGGCCGTCGGGCATAGTTACATAGTTTATGGCCCGCTATTATTCGGTGCTACATCCATTGTATATGAGGGGGCATTGGATCACCCGGGGCCAGATGTTTTCTGGAAGTTATCAGAGGAATTCAGCCTCACAGGAATCTTTACATCCCCAACTGCAGTCCGATTATTAATGAAATTTGGTGAAGAGCCTGCAAAAGGTTTCGATATATCTGCATTAAAGAGAATTGTCTGTGCTGGGGAAGTACTAAATCCTCCCGCATGGGAATGGCTGCAAAAGAGAGTACTCGAGGATCGCATACCTGTTATTGATAACTGGTGGCAAACTGAAACTGGGGCACCAGTTATCGGAAATCCTTACGGTATAAGTATGCTCCCTCAAAAGCCAGGCTCAGCCGGCATTCCACTCCCGGGTATGGACCTTGCGGTAATGACACCAGAAGGGCAATTATGTGAGCCTGGGGAGAAAGGGATTCTTGTTTTGAAGCACCCGTTCCCTAATTTGACTCCTACTCTTTGGGGCGAACCAGCCAGGTACGGGACTGACTATTGGGAGCGAATTCATGGAGTGTATTTTACTGGAGACTTGGCCGAATTAGATGAAGATGGTTACGTCTGGTTTTCCGGGCGCGCCGACGAAGTCATTAAAATAGCAGCGCATAGGATAGGGACTATCGAAGTAGAATCAGCTTTCCTGAGGCACGATGACGTTGCCGAAGCAGGAGTAACTGGGCGTCCTGATGATCTACGTGGTGAGGTCATATCCAGCTTTATCGTACTCAAAGAAGGGCGCAAAGCCAGTGATAATCTTCGAAAAGCCCTTATTGAAACGGTAAGAACAGAATTAGGGCCTTTTGCTGTCATAGGAGAGGTGAATTTTGTCAAAATGCTCCCAAAAACTAGGTCTGGAAAAATAATGCGTCGAGTACTAAAAGCTGTAACGTTAAATACAGATCCAGGCGACATCACAACAATTGAAGATGAAGGCAGTGTCGATGAAGCTCGATTAGCTTGGCAGGAAATAAAAGGCGAGATTGAGCGCTGAGGAGGATGGAATGCTGGAAGGCAAAGTAGCTGTAGTCACTGGAAGCGGGCCCAACATCGGAGGAGAAATTGCGCGGACCTTAGCACAGCATGGAGCTAAAGTCGTCTGCGTAGATTTTCTAGATGATCGAGCTGCAGTAGCTGCGGCCTCTATTAGGGAAGCTGGAGGGGAAGCTATTAGCATTAGTGCAGATATCTCTACACCCGTAGGAGTAGGCGACGTCTTCCTCGCTGCCGATAATGCATTCGGCAGAGTAGATATTCTAGTAAATAATGCTGCAGTAAATAATGAGGCAGGAATCCTAGACGTGGAATATGAAAAATGGAAATGGGTACAATCCGTAATAATGGACGGTACTATGCTCTGCAGTCAGCAAGCAGCACGAAGAATGGTTGATCAAGGCGACGGAGGTGCAATAGTGAACACAGCCTCGACCACAGGGCATCGGGGTAAAGCAGGATTTATTAGTTACTCAGCGTCAAAGGGTGCCGTTTTGCAAATGACTCGGACCATGGCTGTCCAGCTTGCGCCTTATGGTATTAGGGTCAACTCAATCACACCTACTCAGACAGGCGACTCACGTGGTACAACCCCTGGGGGATCAACTGCTCCGAGAGCTGCAAAACCTAAAAATATACCACTGGGAAGGTGGGGCGATCCTTCAGACCAAGCTCAAGCAGTACTTTACTTAGCCTCTCCAATGTCTGCATACGTAACTGGTGAAAACATTAATGTAGATGGCGGATTATTGGCTCTATTCCCATCGGAGCGAGATCCTCGGCAAACTTAAAATTTAGACAAAAAGATCTTCTAGAGCCCAATTCTTATGAATCGAACCCGTCTTATATAAAGAATCTACGAGTTCTTGGACTGAAGAACCGTGAATATCTAAGCCTTGATTCCTTGGAAATAGTCCTAATTTTCTGAGTATTCCTACTTCAAGTCCCTGGTGAATAGCCTCATCAGGCTCTTCAGTCATATATATCTCAGTTGCGCCATCCATGGCACGACAAACAGCTTCAGCTAATCCGGGATTCAATTGGTGAGATTCTTCCTTTATCACTATCAGTGTATTTATAGGAAATCTATTCTTTTTTGCATTGTATTGCTCAATCAAAGGGTAAGGGTCTTCCACCAAAAATTTTACTGAGTCATCAAGAGTCGCATTGCCCCCCGCTACAACTAAGGCATCAATTTTCCCTTCAATTAGCTTCTGCTCTAAATCAATGGTTTTTTCGCGAAGGAACGCAGGTGGCTTTAAATAGGAAACGCCTGCTAGGGAATCATTTTCACCTTCGACCCAAGTTATTTTTTCCAAGTTTACGTCATACTCAGAAGCAAGTACTGACCTTAGCCAGACTGCAGGATTTGAAGAAAAGCCTAAAGGAACTCCTATTCTTTTACCTTCGAGGTCTTTAGGTGTCTCGATACCAGATTTTTTATTTACCGTTACACCTGTCAAAGGGAAAAAAAGATTAGGGAAAATGGGAAGCCCAAATAGCTTTACTCCACTATCTTTTGCAATGATGAAATTCCCTAGTGTCAATTCGCCCACATCATACGGGCGGGTCGTAACCATTGCAGGGAAAATCGGGGCAGGTGCGGGGCCAGCGTCAATTATTTCTACATCAAAATTTTCAACCTGAACCCTACCACTAATTAAGTGTCTAGTTTCTAATCGGTTACCTACTGCTACTGTAATCGCCATTATTTCCTCGTAGTTCGCGCATCATGAGCAGAAAAAGATCTACTACGTCCACTTTTAACGTCATACCGATGTCGAATAATATTAGTTAAATCCATGCTTGTAATCCGCACGTAGATGGTCTCAGTTTCGCTTGAGCCCTGTGTACTGTGTATTTCGCCGGGTAGGAAATAGTGGGCATGACCAGGAAGCTGTTCAATTGTTTGAGTAGTTTGCAAGGAAGGCATTTCACTACGGTCATCTGAGTAGCGGTAAGCGTAGCGGGTCTGTGTATTTGAGCCTTGCTGTACTCCATATACCACAAAGCAGGCTCCATGGTCATGAGGCGACGGCACAGTCTTTTTTGCTGCTGGTTGCCGATATGCAAGTATCATGAATCCTGCATCAGGATGGCCTAATTCTTCGTCCTTATATATTTCATACGTCCCGTTTTCCTCACCGAACTTGTCGCTATTAAGTGGCCAGCCTGCATCAAAGCCTTTCTCAACAATCTGCGCAATCAAGTGAGCTTGCTCGCGAGGATCTAAAGAGTTTTGAAATACCGACCGAATTTCTTCAATTAGTTGTTCTTCAGTGTACGTTATGCTCATGAACCTTTAGCTTTTCAAAGTCGTTTCAAAAAATAAATCATCAACACTCATTTTATTAGGGATCAGGCCTTGTTCGTATTCATATGAAATAAATCGCTCTAAGTTCGGCCGATTAGCCTCAACTCCAATAGCCCAAGGATCCCCTCCAAACACATTACGCTCCTCTTCTAGGTAATGACGACCCCATGTCAATCTACTCCAATTTGGATCATCCATGTACCCAGACCATATTTTTTGAGCATTTTGGAATCCTTCCATTGCGCTTAACGCAATCCAAGGATGTCTATCTAATACTTCAGTTTTAATCGCAATTATATGCATAATTGGATAAAACCCGTTTCGCTTGTAATAATTGATTTCTTCTTTTCGGGGGTCTGAAAATAATCGTCCAACTTCCTGCGCTTGCTCTAAATATGGCTTGGGCGGCCTAGGTGATAAGTACGCAGATACTTCCCCTTGTACCAATTCTTCGCCTAATGTTTTACCTCTCTCCATCCGTTCCACTGTCACATTAGCGGGGGGCTCAAAATCGACCGGTTCATCAGCAGTAGTCACCCAATGAACCTGATCTAACGGCACTCCGTATTCGGTTGCAAGATCACCTTTTGCGAGTACTGATAATGTAGTTTGAAAAGAACGTAGTGCAACTTTTTTCCCGATCAAATCTTTTGGTTCTTTGATTCCAAGCTGCGTATTGATATACATCTGTGACTGACTGAATAATCTACGAGGGAATATGGGGATTGCAGTAAGGGAAACTCCTCGAGCTTTAGCCATAACATATGATCCTAGGGACAATTCGCAAATATCAAATTCTTGATTTGCGAGCATTCTTTCATGCCTCCTACCGCCGATACCTTCTTGCCCAATAATGAGTAAGTTGAGATCAATACCTTTCATTCCCGCAGTTCCTTCAATCCATGGTATGTGGCGCTCGTAATGATCAAGAGCCATGCTTAAGCTAAGGTTACTCATTAAAGATTTTCTCCGTATTCTTTTGCCATTAGTTTTATATCTGGCTCTTCAAGCAAACATGCAGTGCCGTCTTCCCAGAAAGGGACTCCATCAAGTGCAATTGATTGATTTGAAATGTAGGCTGATAAAGAGGACGGAATCCTGCCTATATGGAAATGCATAACATCAGAATTGCTCTGCTGGCCAGGTTTTTTTTCGGCCTTCGGATGGAACCCTCCATGAAATGAGTCAATTTGGTACGAATTCTCAAAACCATATTGATCTACATTTCGATTTAGCAATGATTGAAGTTGTTTTTTAGTCCATATCGTATTACCAGAAGGATCGTCGCGTTGGTTAGATCTAGTGCTTTCTTCATCCCAATCTATTCGCTGTAGCCGATTGTCCATAACTGATAAAAACATCGGGCTTTGGAAGGCATTCCTATCAGCCATTCCAGGATGGTCAAAGGCAATTACTCCCGCTGCATCAGCGCTTCCTACTGGTGCATATACTTCTCCGGGAAACACACGCTCAGTTCTACTAAGTTCAGCATCTTGAACAAAAAACGCGTCAGCAACTTCGCTTGCAGAAGCAACGCGACCAGCAATATCTGTGCCTTGCGGAGTTGTTATTCTATAAGTTTGTGCAGTTTGCGTAATTTCTTCTATCTTCCCTGCCAATGCCATAACAAGGCGCCAATCAAAAAGTGAATGCGCTGTTGCAATTGCTTCAGGAGTGCGAATTCGATTGTTTACGCGTGTCAAAGATGCATGATTATTATCTGTTAAATAATTAAGTAGTAATACTCGATTGAAAGCACCATTAAGTATTAATTTATCGGCTGCTAAAATTTCAAAAAACTCCCTAGATTGTAGTTGCTTTTCTGAATTAATAGGCTCTGTCCATAAGGAGATTGGCTTTCCTCCTGCATTTGTAATTGCTTCTTCAATTAAATCAATGAGCGAGGAATCCATAGTCCCTCGCTCATTGATTAATAGAACATTTTCGCCTTTTTGGACTGAAACACAGTGATTAACGAGATTGGAAACTCCGTTTAAAATCCTTGTCGTTTCATCTGCCATAATTCCCTAACCTAGTCGATAGAAACGCTCGGCGTTTCTATACAAAATCGCGGCTTTATCAGAAGAAGTAAGGTCAGGATTATCTCGAAGCTCACTAATTTCTTCTTTGCATGTTTGATGATTCACTTCATGCGGAAAGTCAGAAGAAAATAAAAATGGTTTATTCCCTGCTACTTTTACAGCAAAAGGAAGCGTCAGTTCATCACCTTCCACTCCTACAAAAATCCTGTCTTCGTCTACATTCCGTAAAATGTAATCGGTAACAGATTCGCCTTTATTCATTTGCAGAAATCGGCGCTCAGGGTCATATTGAATATGGCTGTCCCATGAACGTTGAAACCTTTCAAGGCAACCAACAAACCATGCTGCACCTGCCTCAAGGAAACCAAATCTGGCATTCGGATACTTATCCAGTACTCCGTTGAAGACAATACCGGCAAAGTTCACCATTTGCCCGAAGGGATGACCCAATGCGTTTACCGCAGCATATGGGCTCATATCATCAAGACCCATATGGTCATGAACGCCGCCATGAATTCCTATTGCGCAACCTAATCTGTCAGCCTCTTCGTAGATAGGCCAGTATTTGGGGTCACCAAGATGGTTTTGCAATTGCAATGCACCGGTACCTGGCAACATGGCTCCAGTGAAACCCAATTCTTCAACGATCCTTCTAAGTTCAATGACAGCCTCTGCAGGTTCTTGCAATGGAATAAGCCCCGCTGCTTGGAACCTTGAATCTTTACTTACGTATTCATCGTAAACCCAATTGTTGTACGCACGTGCAAGTTCTATGGCCCAATCCCGACTTACAACCCTACCAAAAGCCAGTCCATTCGATGTGTAAAGAACAGTTTTATCAACTCCGACATCTTGTAAAAAATCGACCCATCCTTCTCTGCCAACCTGGGCAAATGCTCCTTCAGGTAAGAAGTGCTTATTGGCTGCATGTAAATGGTCGTTTGGAGGAAAAGGACCTCTGGTTGTTACAAAACTTCTGTCTTTGTATTCATCGGGCATTCGATCCCAAATAGCCTGATGGTCTTCAACCAAATGACCATCCCCATCAATAACTCTTTCAATATTCTCGGTAGTCATCATTTAGCTCCTTAATTCGTTGCTAGCTGGTAAAACCGCCCAGCGTTGCGATACATAATGGCTTCTTTATCTTCAGCTGAAAGCTCTGTGTTTTCACGTAATTCGTTTATTTCTGCCTTGCAAGTATCTGCGTCTACTTCATGGGGATAATCAGAAGAAAATAAATAAGGCTTGTTGCCAGTGATCCTAACTGTTTCTGGAAGTGCTAGCTCATCACCTTCAACGCCAATAAATATCCTGTCTTCGTCTATATGCCTACAGATATAGTCAGAAACCTGTTCGCCTTTGCGAATATTTAAAAATCTACCTCGAGGATCATATTGAATATGGGACGCCCATGAACCATTAAAGCGCTCCATGCAAGTAAGAAGCCAAGCTGCGCCTGCTTCCATAAAGCCAATTTTTACACCTGGGTATTTATCAAATACTCCGTTAAAAATAATCCCTGCAAATGCCACCATTTGGCTCATTGGATGCCCGAGGGCATTAATAGGAGCATATGGGCTCATATCATCCATCAGTAAACCTTCATGCGCGCCTCCATGTATACCTAAGGCGCATCCCAATTTTTCTGCCTCTTCATAGAGCGGCCAGAATTTACTATCACCTAAATGGGGTTGCTGTGCTCCTGTAGAAGGAAGCATTGCTCCCACGAAGCCAAGATCTTTGACCATACGTCGAAGTTCTTCTACTGCTGCTGCAGGCTCTTGTAGAGGGAGTAAGCCCATAGCTTGAAACCTATCACCTCTGGATACATACGTGTCGTATACCCAATTGTTATATGCCCGTGCAAGTTCAGTGGCCCAGTCCCTGCTGACGATTTTTCCAAATCCTAAGCCACCAGTTGTATATAAAACTGTAGAATCCACTCCGACTTCATCCAGAAATTCTATCCAGCCATCAGGGCCGACATTAGCAAACGCCCCTGGCGGCGTAATATGACGGTTAGCTGAGTGCAAATGATCTATAGGAGGAAACGGATTGCGAGCACCTCTATCGCCAAAGCTTTTCCCTTTGTACTCTTCCGGCATGTAAGCAACAATGGCATCGATATCCTCCATAATATGCCCATCACCGTCAATTATTCTCTCCAAGTCTATAGACTGCTTCGTAGTCATTTAAGCCCCCCTATGTGCGCTAATTTTCACGCTCTTTTTGGTTGTGTGGAGCAATGTCGTTGTCCACATCATCCGTTATAATGCGATTGTATGTCGCTGCTGAAGTGCTCGCAACATTTTCAGCAATTGACCCAAGTAGGAATCATCTTCTAGACTCTGATCAAAGAAATAGCCCATAGGAGGGCAAATGGTAACGAGAAATGCTGATTTAGCAAACTGGCAAGAGCCAGAAGGTATGAATAAAGCAGGTTTTGGCTTTTGGAAAACGCCAAAATCTCCTTATGATTTATTTATGGAATCCCAAGGATTTGAAATACATCGTGATATCGGAGTTAGAAGAATCCAAGATTTACCTCTCAAGCCGGTGAAAAGGCTTGGAGGGAATGGCGTAGCTATACAGTTACTGGGTACTGAGCATCTATGGGGAATGTATGTTATAGAAGTTCCTGCAGGAGGCGCTCTTCATCCTGAGAAGCATATGTATGACAAGATTGTATACGTTGCAGAGGGTAGGGGTTCAACAGAAGTTTGGCACGAAAGTAGCACTAAAAAGCAAACATTCGAATGGAGCGCAGGCTCTCTTTTTGGCATTCCTTTGAATGCTACTCACCGTATAGTGAACGCTACTTCCAGTCCAGCATTACTACTATGTGCCACGACCGCTCCTAACATTGTAAATCTCGTAAGAGATCCTGAATTCATATTCAATAATCCTTACGAATTCAAAAATTTATTTGATGCAGAAGATGACTACTTCAAACCTGTAGATGATGTTTTCGCTGACCCTGTCAGAGGTCTTGCGATGCGCAGAACTAACGTAATACCTGATATCGTCAATTGTCATTTACCTCGTGATAACAGAAGGTCATTCAGTTATCGACGTGTAGAGCCTCATATGGCTGGCGCAAACATGTATATGAAAATTGGGCAGTATGAAACTGGTCAGTATTCAAAAGCACACAAACATTCTTCAGGTGCGATACTTGTATGCATTAAAGGAAAAGGTTATAGCGTGACATGGCCTAGTCAGCTTGGTGAGCACCCATTCGAAAGTGGACATGGTGATGAAGTAAAGCGACAGGATTACGAACCAGTAGGAATGATAAGTGCTGCTCCTATGACTGGAGATTGGTTCCATCAGCACTTTGGCACGTCCCCAGGAGGTATACGCTTCCTTATCTTTGATGGCCCTTACGGGCCTGGAATAAAGCCAGGGAAAGCCCCGGGTTCGGATGCAAGAGATGGCGGTGCTCAAGATACTCGAGATGGAGGGAATGCAATTGCGTTCCCGGATCAAGATCCTGCTATTCGAAAAGAGTTTGAGCGAATGATTGCACTGGAAGGACTGGAAAGTACAATGCCCGAATGGGCCTACACTGATTACGCTCCTCCTCCTGGCGCTGCGGACGTTGGTGGCTTCTAGAATGAATAATAAGAAGGGGCGC
>Ga0114933_10002935_pt1 | contig 17096 bp, 7 predicted proteins | sample 4SBtaG_FD_89691 | JGI IMG/M metagenome (GOLD analysis project Ga0114933, IMG submission 89691) | Deep subsurface microbial communities from Kolumbo volcano to uncover new lineages of life (NeLLi) - 4SBTROV12_W25 metaG | ecosystem: Environmental > Aquatic > Marine > Volcanic | place: Kolumbo... | reverse complement strand
TTGATAACCAGATTCAGGTATTGGCTGAAGGGGATATCGTTACGGATACCTTTAGTTATTCACTTATCGAGGAAACAGTGGCTCCACCTGGAGATCCAGGATCGGCACACGGATTTGAATCTCAAACGCGTGCGATTGTTGCTATCACGCTTACCGGTGTAAATGATCAGCCAACATCTGAAGATATTGCACTTGCAGTAGACGAAGATGGCAGTGCGATTACCGTGCCCTTTGTTGGTGACGATGTTGACCGGGACGACGATGTTAACTCACTTACGTACACCTTTACAAATGGTGTGCCGCTAGCCGAAGGCGCCGTAACTAACAATCAGGTTGCGGATCCGAATGACGATACATTCACATTTAATCCGAATGCGCATAGCGACTTCCAGTGGTTAGCACAGGGTGAAACAACAGATGTGACGTTTGACTACACCGCGACTGACCGCCACGGCGCAGGTCTTAACGGAGTGAGTGATGATAGCACGGTCACCGTCACTGTTACCGGTGTGAACGATTTGCCAGTGGCAGCAGATGACTCGTATAGCGTGAATCAGGATGACGAGCTCAATATAGCTGCTTCCGGTGTGATCTCAAATGACACCGATCCTGATGTCAATGATGTTCTTGTCGTGACACAAGTTAACGGTGCAGACTTGGACGTGGTCACAGGACAGGCAACTGTTACGACAGACAAAGGTGCTGTGCTGACGGTTCACTCAGATGGTAGTTTTGATTACGATCCACGCGGTTCCGCTACACTATTGGCCTTGAACGATGGCGAATCTGAAAATGACTCATTCGAGTATAAAATCGAAGATCCTCACGGAGAGGGTAGCTTCGCCACAGTTACGATCGTTGTCCAAGGTGTCAACGATGCTCCAGTTGCAAACCCGGATTCTTACACTGTGGATCAGGACAAGATATTGGTTGCACCGCTGATCGATCCAGCTCTTGCTGGAATTCTCGACAACGATACCGATGATGATGCAGGCGACTCTATAAGTGTTTCGCAGGTTCAGGGTTCAGCACTCCAAAACGGTACCATTACTATTGGTACAGATTTGAACGCAACGGTTACTATCACATCGGATGGTAACATGACGTATGACCCGACCACGGCATTTGACCCGAACGCCGCGTTTACGCTGCCAGATATCGCCCGCGGTGGTTCCGCCAGTGATACCTTCACCTATACGATCGAAGATTTGGGAGGAGGCAATTCGCAAACGACGGTTATGATCTCGGTGATTGGTGTTAATAAGGATCCAATTGCTGAACCCGATCTGTATGACGATGGAACGAATACTGAAGATGTGGCGATAATTATCGATGCGGCAAGTGGTGTCATCAACCATGATGACGGTGACGGCATTGTCGATATAGATCCGGAAACTGACAGTATCGAGGTTTCAGTGATCAATGGCACGACCAGTCGAATTGGTGTTAGCCAACTTGGAGCTGCTATAAGTGTAACTACCACCGGTGCATTTGTTTACGATCCAACGCAACGAGATGCACAGACTGGTGAATTCCTGTCACCACTAATTCAAGCAATGGATGATGGCGAGTCACTTATAGATACCTTCACCTACACAATCGTTGATTTCGTAGATGATGGTAACGGTGGAAAGATATATCAGGGCGGTTCTTCGACTGCGACGGTAGAGATTGAAGTACAGGGCATTAACGATATTCCTGTCGCGGTGAACGATGTTGTTCGCATGGAACGCAACACTGTTGCGAATCCGAACATAGATTTTGTGATTGACGTAACTGCGAATGATACAGACGCTGATAATTACGTCGATGAAAACTCCGGTTCACCAATTCTTAACAGCACGGTGACAATTGTCGGAACACCGGTAAATGGAACAGCAGTCGTTAATGGACTGAATATTGAGTACACACCGGATCTGGATTACAGCGGCGGTGAAGTCATTTCATATACGGTGACGGATGACCACGGTGATGTAAGTAATGTGGCAGTTGTTACGATCGAAGTGAATGATCATCCGGTTGCTGTTGATGATACTGTACAAGCTTATCAGGATATTCAAAACACACCGACCGATATTAATGTTCTTGAAAACGACTCTGATTCCGACGGTGTGATCGATGCCACGACAGTCATAATCGTGGATTCACCAGACGACGGTGTTATTGAATCCGTTGAATCGGATGGTACTGTCATCTATCGACCTAATGACGACTTCATCGGTTCAGATCAATTCACATATCAATTCCAGGACGACGATGGTGATTGGTCGAATGTAGCCACGGTTTCAATCGATGTGATCGTTGACCCATACCCATGGCAAAACAAGCTCAATCCACTGGATGTCAACTGGGATGGTGAAGTCTCTCCAATTGATGCACTGTTGATCATCACGTACATGAATGACAACCCGGATGACCGCACGCTGCCGATTCCGACGACTGGCAATTCGCCGCCACCGTTCCTGGATCCAAATGGTGACAATTCGGTCGACCCAGTGGATGCACTGATGATTATCAATTACCTCAACAGTCTTGCGAATAGTGAAGGTGAAGATGGACCAGAAGGCGAATACTTCACTCCGGTCGTTGCTCAGGCTACGGCACCAGCAGTGATTTACACTGATGCCATACTGGATGCACAACAGCCGGTTGAACGCCGTGCAGAGATTGAAACGGAATCAATTCTCGAATTGGCAACGGCTGAAGTCCTCAATACGGTTGATAGTCCATATCAGTCACAGAGTGTAACTGACTTGAGGTCGCAACGTGCAGCTGGATTGAGTACAGTTCGCGGTGATTTGCTAGAAGATCTACTGGACGACATTGCCAGTGATATTTCTGATAGCCAAGACGACGGTCTGGGCTTGGACGACTGGATGTAGGAAAGGCTGGAATATACGCAACCGCGGGTGTTAGTGATCGGCGTTAGCCGAGTGCTAAACCCGTAGGGCCTACCCTCAGCATCCATTCCGATCCAGCTTCATATATCTCCTGTATTCAACCGCTCAACGCATCAACAAATACTTTTGTGTTTCATAGACAGAAGCGTTATGCTGAATCACAGCACTAGCAGGCAGCTACAAATTACTTGTTTTTTCTAAAAAACGCCGCCCATCGGGCGCCGTATACGTACCTCTTAGGTAAAGCACAACTTCGGAATGGAGTCAAAAAAGAATCTGGAGTTACTCGAACAAGCCAAACAAGGCGACAAGAATGCACTTGGTGAACTGCTGATCAGATACCGACCATATCTTCGTATTTTAGCTCAGCGACACATGGATGCGGCAATTCGAGTTCGATTAGATCCATCGGATGTGGTGCAACAAACAAGTTTAGAGGCACATCGCGGAATTGACAGGTTCCGCGGAGATAGCGAAGGGGAATGGGTAGCCTGGGTACGAAAAATCCTTGAAAACAATGCGGCACAAGCGATCAGACGTCATCTTCTTACACAGAAGCGCAGTGCACGGCGTGAAGTCTACCTGGATGAATCCAATTCGGCGGTTCATTCAGTAAAAGGTGAACTACGATCACGAGAAAAGTCGCCAAGTAAGCGTGCGTTGAATTCCGAACGATCTGTGAAACTGGCCTTGATGCTCCATAACTTACCAGAGTCACAACGCGAGGCAATTCGACTTCGGTATTTGGAAGGCCGATCGCTTAAGGAGTTGGCAGAAAGTCTCGGCCGCAGTGAAACGGCAGTGGCCGGATTGCTCAAACGCGGTTTGCGAAATCTCAGGGATGATTCGGATGTCGGCGCAATGGACTCTCGGTATTGAATAAGACTACCGGGATACTCTTCTCATTCATCATCGCAAATGTATTTGAGGGAAAATGTCTGACGACTCTATGCGGGAATTTAAAGACGAACCATCAGACAGAGAACTGCGCATCAGCGAGTTACTGGCGCAATACCTACGCGATCGTGATCAAGGCGAGTCCGACGACGAGGAGAAATTTCTCGCAGCGAACGAAGAATTCGCGGATGACCTCCGGATGCTGCTTGATATGGGTCGTGTAATCGAGGATATGGCAGGGCCGCTGGTAGATGAAGATTCGGTATATGGCCAGCAGGTTAATGAAATATCTGCATCCAGTCTGGCCACTGGCGAATTAGAAGATGATGCACCATCTGTAACGGGAGTCGGTACGGGAACAGTGGTGTCTACGACAGCACGGGATCCGAACCAATCTGGTTCTTTATCAGGAAAGGAGCCCGCCGAACCAGAAGGCTATCAGTTTGGCGAATATGAACTGCTCGAAGTGATTGGTCAGGGCGGAATGGGAATCGTCTACAAAGCACGACAGAGAAACTTAGATCGAATCGTTGCCGTGAAGATGATCCGTGTAGGGAGCCTCGCTCTTGATGATGAAATCAGCCGTTTTTACAGCGAGGCTCAAAAAGCTGGTAGGGCGGTTCATCCAAACCTGACCTCTGTATACGAGATTGGTGAACTTGATGGCCGACACTACTATGCGATGCAGTTTGTTGACGGTACAGACCTTGCCGAATTACTGCGACACGACAAGATTTCAAACAACCGTATTGCGGAAATTTTGCGGGATGTATCCGCAGGTATACATGCGGCCCACACACATGGTGTATTGCATCGAGATTTAAAACCAGCCAATGTCCTGATACGGTTTTCCGACGGATCCGCGCTCGTCACTGATTTCGGATTAGCAAGGCAGGTCACCAATCCGGAAAACCTCACTCGTCCGGGTGATACGGTCGGTACTCCGAGTTATATGTCACCGGAACAAGCTTCGGCTAAGACGGATGCGCTTTGTGCGGCAAGTGATGTGTATTCCATTGGAGCCATACTCTACGAAATGCTTAGTGGGCGACCTCCATTTCACGCAGAGTCTGCTGCTAGTACGGTCATGGAAGTGCTTAATCTTGACCCAACACCACCAAGCCAGGTGCAGAGTAAAGTCAGTCCGGAGTTAGAAGCGGTCTGTCTTAAGTGTCTTGAAAAAAACCCAGCGGACCGATATCAATCTGCGGAGGAACTTGCCGAGGAGTTTAGTAGATTTCTGTCCGGTGCACCGGTATTGGCGGAATTACCGAACAAGTTGCTTCAAGGACTACGCTGGTTCAGAAATGTTCCGGCAATCGGGCGTATTACGGGAAACACAATGATTCGACCAAAGCGGGCTCATCGTGTGGTTAATCACTGTTTGTGGATCGTACCGCTCCTGATTGTACTTGGGATCTTTGGCTGGGGAATGATTCGGAATATGCTCGTGCCAGCAGAGGTTACGCTTGCATCCGGTCAGCGTCACCACTTTTACCACAAGGTTGGAGAAAGCTTGCATCGTGCTGTTGCACTCAGAGATGCGCGTGATCTCATCGTGCGAACGACAGCAGGATCTCAAGAAAACGTCAATCTGGTAGTCGACGGTTCAGTGCATCTGGCCATTGCTCAATGGGAGACGATTCCTCTATCGGAAGAAATCGCAATCGTTGCTCCGCTTTTCCTTGATAAAGTCCACTTTGTAGTGAAACAGGGTAGCAATATACGTTCTCTGGAGGATCTCGAAGGTAGAAATGTATCACTTGGACTACCGAATTCCGGTATGCGGCTTACCTCAGAGAGGATCTTAAGGGTGTGCGAAGTGGATACATCGACAATCGGAGAAAAGAACAGATCCTTTGAGGATTTAATAACGTTCCCACAAATGGAAGCGGCGATTATCACGACGAGCAGTTCGAATCCGGTGTTACATGGGTTACTTGCCGATTCACGTTTTCAGTTAATCACATTTTCACTCGAACAAATTGAGAAACTTCTGCAAACAGGATACCGCCGGGATCGTTTAATATCGAGAGACTTTCCCGAATTGGTTGGTCCGGCAGGAATACCAACCATCTCGACGATGGCATTCCTAATTACGCACGTGGACAGCTCAGACGCGCTTGTGGAATCTACATTGCATACATTGTATGACGAAATCGACGGTGAATCGGTAGTGAGTAAACTAGGACTAATAAAACGTCCTTTAGCGAGGGAGTTTTCTGTAAGATTTCATCCATCGGCAGTACGCTTCTACTCATTAAAGAAATAAATCACCGGTTTTTATCTAATATTCTTTACTAAATAGCGAATAGCACGGTATGGATCAGAATCAGATTGATGATGTCCTAAAACGGACGCTTAGTGATTTCCGGGTCTCCCGGGGTGAACGAAAGCTGCTTGAAGGGCTTATTCGACAATATGGCGACGCGGATCATCAGATTGGTGTTCTACGGAGCCGGGCGTTTGATGTGGCACGGGCTGAGACAACCGAACCGCAAACGCTGCAATTGATCGATTGGCTCGAGGATGTCGTTAAGGTGTTTCAGATTCGTGACCAATCTGCGTTACCTGATGCGGAGGCTTACTTCAGTCCTGGAAGCGAGTGTTTAAACGCCATTCGCCGCCAGTTTGAAAAGGCTAGGCATTCGGCAGACGTGTGTGTATTCACGATAACAGACAACCGAATTTCGGATGCTATTCGTGATGCACATGCGAGAGGGGTCAAGATCCGTGTTATTAGTGATAATGACAAATCTCATGATGAGGGATCTGATATCCAACGTCTTGAGAACCTCGGTATCGCTGTACGAGTAGATCGCACGAATTACCACATGCATCACAAGTATGCGGTTTTCGACGAGAAAACAACTCTAACCGGCAGTTATAACTGGACGCGTAGTGCAGCCGAGTACAACGAGGAAAACTTCGTTATCACTGCTGACAGCAGGATCACCAGGGAGTTTCTCAATGAATTTGAAAAACTCTGGAAATCCCTCTCTTAACCACGTCCTTGCTGAATTTCACCAAATCATGCGGATTGATTCGTGGACCCAGGTGTAGCCTGAGTTCGCGTTGGCGTGAAATAACCCGTACAACCAGCACGACTGGAAAAGGAATCATAGATTTTCCAGACTTTGTAGCTTGCTACGAATCGGATTTTCCGAGTGTTTCTTTGGGGTAATTCATACTAGATAAGGAAAATAGGAACCTTATGGACGCTTTCAAACAATTCGCAGAAACAGCGCTTAGCGGTGAATTGATCCCGGCTACATCGTCGATTCTATTTATTGTCGCTTACTGGTTGTTTTCGCTCGTCAGTGGAATTGGATTCGATGCAATCGACTTTGATTTTGACGTAGATGCTGAATTGGATGCTGGCGACATGTTTATGGGGATCGGCCTGATGCCACTGCGTTGGCTTAATCTGGGTGTGATTCCTGTGATGCTTTGGTTGACTATTTTTGGAAGCTTTTGGTTTATCGTTTCTTATGCCATGCGTATGGGATTCGATCACTACACTGATGCCTCAACAACCTGGGACGTAACCCTGCTGAGCTTGCGAAATGCTGCTATTGCATTGTTACCGACCAAATTCCTGACGAATCCCATGCGGGAGTGGTTCAGGATTGATGAGTTTGATCCGAATTCTTTTGTCGATATGACTGGTATGACACGTGTGCCTGTGACGTCATCGAAAGTAGGGAGAGTATCCGTGCGACAGCTAAAAGATAACTCAGACGTAATCCTCAAAGCTGTTACCACTGAAGGTGAGATTAAATCACGTCAGCCGGTACTAATTGTGGGTTATGACGAATCACGTGGAGTTCATATTGTCGTTGAGTCGAGTGAGAACCGAGACGCAGCGAAGGATGTTTCATAAATCGTAATATGGGGTTTAGTACGATGTTTACAACAAGTCTGTTCGCTGATCTGGTTGAGACATTAACCAGCATTGGTATTGGAATTGGAGCAGTGTTCCTGTTCCTGATTATCCTGGTCGCGATCTTTTCGCGATTCTACGTCAAGGTTGGACCAGAACGTGCGGTGATCCGTACGGGATTCGGCGGTCTCAAGGAAGCCGTTGGAAAAGGCATGATCGTAATTCCAGTCTTCCATAAGAAGGAATTCATGGACATGTCCGTAAAGCGCATTGAAATTAAGCGTTTGGGCGAAGACGGGCTAGTTTGCCGCGATAACATCCGTGCTGATATTGAAGTTGCATTCTACGTGCGTGTTTCAGAAGGTGGCGTGAAAGACGTCGCTAAGAAACTCGGCGCTGCCCGCGCTTCAGATCGTCAGGCTCTTATCGAATTGTTTGATGCTCAGTTCTCAGAAGCACTTAAGACAATTGGTAAACAATTTGATTTCGTGGAACTGTACACCGAACGTGATCGCTTCAAGGATGAGATCATGAACATCATCGGTACAGATACGGAAGATTTGCAAGGCTACGAAATGGTCAGCGTTGCAATTGATTACCTTGAACAAACACCGCTCGAGATGCTAAACCCCAACAACATCCTCGATGCGGAAGGTATCAAGAAGATTACCGACCTCACTAGCCGTGAGGCAATTCGCTCAAACGACATTGAACGAGAAAAAGAAAAAGCAATTACAAAGCAGGACGTAGAAGCACGGGAAGCCATTCTCGCACTTGAACGTCAACAGGTCGAAGCGGAAGAACGCCAAAAACGTGAAATCGCCGAAGTCACTGCACGCGAAGTTGCTCAGGGGCAAGTCATTGAACAGGAAGAACTCTTGCGTTCTGAAAATGCTCGACTTGCTACAGAGGAAGAAGTTGCTGTTCGTGAAGAAAATAAACAGCGACAGATCATTGTTGCTGCCAAGAACAAAGAACGTACCGATGCGGTCGAAACAGAACGCGTCGAACGGGATCGTGGCTTGGAAGCTACTGAACGTGAACGAGTCGTCTCCCTGGCTGATATCAACAAAGACAAAGAGATCGAAGTTGAAAAACGAAATATCCAGGAAGTTATTCGTGAACGTGTGATCGTTGAACGAACCGTCGTGGAAGAACAAGAAAACATCCGTGACGTTGAAGAGTTCAAGCGAGCAGATCGTGATAAGCGAGTTGCCATTACTAATGCAGAACGCGACGCGGAAGAAGCTTTGGTAAAAGACGTGAAAGCGGCGGAAGCAGAGAAGAAAGCTGCTATCTTCACCGCTGATCAAGTCATAACGCTTGCAGAAGCAGATCGCCAGAAAGCTGAGAAGGAAACGCAGGCTACCAAAATGCTTGCTGAAGCAAAGCAAGCCGACGTGGCTGCAGATGGTTTGGCAGCAGCTCAAGTGCAGGAAGCTAAAGCAACCGCTCTTGAAAAAGAAGGTTTTGCAGAAGCTGCCGTCGTACAACGTACAGCCGAAGCCGAAGCAAAAGGACTGGAAGCCAAGGCTGTTGGTGTCGAAAAACACGGTACAGCGGAAGCAGAAGTCATGCGTCTTAAGTACTCAAGTGAAGCGAACGGTATCGAAGAGAAAGCTGGTGCTATGAAACTCTTCGATGCAGTTGGTAAAGACCATGAAGAGTTCAAGCTACGACTGAACAAAGATTTGGAAATCGAAAAAGCTGCAATCGACGCTCAACGCCAAATCGCAGAAGCCCAGTCGAATATCGTCGGTGAGGCTCTTAAGTCCGCCCGTATCGATATCGTCGGCGGTGAAACTACGTTCTTCGATAAGATCGTTGATTCGGTCAAAGGTGGTAAGGCAGTTGATAGATTCGTCTACAACAGTCAGGTTGCTACCGATATCAAGGACACGTTCTTTAATGGCGATCCGGAATACTTCCAGGCTCGAATTACCGAACTTACCGATACTTTCAACCTGAGCACGGACGACGTGAAAGATCTCTCCATCGCTGCTTTGATCGCCAAGATGCTTGGCCTGACCAGCAATAACTCGATGCGGGAAGAACTGCAACGAATGCTTGGATTAGCACACACTTCTGGTGTAGCTGATAACAAGGCTTCGTCTGTTATCCGAACGGTCACAGCTGCATCGGCTCCAACTAAGCCGGCTACTGATGAAAGCTCGGATGTCTAATTGAATTTGTAACCAATCGCCTCAGCCTGGCGTGTAAACCACCAAGGCTGGGGCGTGGTTACCAGCTTGTGTAGCAACTCGGGCTGGTTATTGTCTCAAACATGTCGGTGAAAGAACGGTCTCGATGTCACAAGCAGATCTCGACCAAACACCTGAACAACAGCCGGATAGCGAACCGCAATCCCAGCAATTGGAGAGCGGAACGTACGAAATTATTCGAAATCGGCTGGCTAATCACGCATCTGACCTGCGTGACCGACTCGGTAAGCTAAATGCTTCCCGAAAAGATGTGTTCGGGGCAATCGAAACGACTTTAAAGGGTACCGACCGGGTAACCACGGAGCATAATTGTACGCCCCGCGATATGATCGCCATCGGCGACCACTTCATCTTTGGGTACAACATCCATTTTGGGCTCAAAGCAACAACCCATCCGAACGATGTATTTGCCACGTACAAATTCGACGGTGAGCACTTCCAAGCGATCGAGTCAGAATTCTCACAGGATCCGCAGTTTCAGCGCGACTTTGAAGAGATCTACAAATACTACAAGAACGCAGAGTTTGCCAAGTTCTTCATAATCGGACCCTTCCTTTATATGGCCTTCCAGGTCGGGAAGAGTGTCACAGAGCTGAAAAGTCTCAAGTGGCGAATCGAAGATGACTCGCTGATTTACATCGACAACCGAAGTGATCACGAGGTTCGATTCCCTAGTCAACACGATTTCAGCTGGAAGCGTGTATCACGTGATCTGTTTGTAGAAGGTGAACATCCCCATGTATCGATCGAAGATCATGTCTTCGTGGAAACTATTGGTGGGGATTTGACGATCAAGGTTGAAAACAACACATCGGATGGCGTCGGGTTGTATTCAGAACCTGTTCAGCATGCCGATCAAACGCTTGATGATTCAGAGATCTACTATGCGATCGTTGGCAGCCTGGTATTACTCAAGATTCGACCATACCAGGAAGATGTATATCGCTACTTTATCTTCAATGAGAAGGTGCAATCGGTCTATCGAGTTGATTCGTTGGAAACGAGTTGCGTCTTGTTACCGGATGATCACGGTGTTATTTTTTCCAATGGCTACTCTCTGGTCACAGGAGAACATAAGACATTTGACACCGATTTACAGGGAATGCTGTTTGACAGGCGACTTGAAGCATCAAACGGCGAAGATTTCCTGTACGTGTTCTACAATCCTGAATCCGGTGTATACGTTCAGTTGAGATATAACCTGATTAATCAGGAAGTAGACACCCCTGTAATTTGCCATGGTGCTGCATTTTTCCCAGCCGGTGAAATGATCTGCTTTAGGGCAGAACCTGATGCACAAAAACATCACACGCTACAGATCTGGCAAACCCCGTACGTTGAAGACGGTCTTGGTCCGGAATCTCAATCCGACTCTTTCCTGTTTAAGATCGGAAACAAAGAAATCGTTCGCGGAATGGCTGAATGTTATGAGGTCATTGGCCTGATTGAGAAGGACGACACGTATGCAGATCTCTATGTCGATCTGGTCAAGAAGTCTGGTGACATTGTTGACAGCTACTTTTGGGCATCTGACGAGCAATGTGCTAATCTCTCGGCGCCGCTAGCAGAAATCCGCATCGCTGCGGAATCCGCAATTGATGAATTCGAAAAAGTTGTCCGTGTTAAGCAAAACACCGTAAAGCAATCTGCCGAAGTAGAACAACGATCGTCCGAAGTGCTGCGTGAAGCCAAGAACAAGCGGTTTGATAACATTGATGACTTCGTTAAGTCACTGGCAGAAATGCGCACAGTTCGCGGTGAAATCATTTCACTAAAAGAACTACGCTACATCGACATGGAATTGGTGGAGCGACTCGGGGAAGAGATCTCCGAAGCAAGTGACCGCCTGGCGACACGTTGTGTTGAGTTTCTGTTACGAGATGATGCTCTGGCGCCTTATGAAAACCGCATCCAGAAACAAACAGCGTCCATCGATGATCTTAAGAAAGTGACAGACGCACGGGATCTCGAAGAAGATATTGCCAGCGGTGCCGGCGAGTTGGAAATGTTGGTCGATATTGTCAGCAATCTGAATATCGAAGATGCTACGCATCGTACCCAGATCATCGATAATATCTCTGCTATTTTTGGCCGCGTAAATACCGCTCGTGCCACGCTGAAGACAAAGATCAAAGACTTGATGAGCGTCGAAGGTGTTGCAGAGTTTAATTCGCAAATGAAACTGCTCAATCAAGCAGTCGTGAATTATCTGGATATCTGCGATACACCGGATAAGTGCGAAGAATTCCTGACCAAGGTGATGATTCAGCTTGAAGAGCTGGAAGGCCGCTTTGCTGAGTTTGATGAATTTGTTGTCCAACTGACAGATAAACGTGAGGAAATCTACAACGCATTTGAAACTCGAAAGCTGTCGCTGATTGAAGCACGCAATAAACGTGCAGAAGCACTAATGCGAGCAGCGGATAGAATCCTTGGCGGTATTAAGTCCCGGATTGATAGCCTTGAATCGGTAAACGACATCAACGCGTACTTTGCATCAGACTTGATGATCGAGAAGATTCGTGATTTAGTCGACCAGCTTAGGGATTTGGAAGATACGGTCAAAGTTGATGACGTTCAAAGTCGTCTTAAGTCCATTCGCGAAGATGCAGTTCGGCAACTCAAGGACCGAAAAGAGTTGTTTGTTGATGGTGAAAATGTCATTAAGTTTGGAAAACACCACTTCTCGGTAAATGTTCAGGCATTGGACCTCACCACGGTGATGCGTGACGACGATATGTATCTGCATCTAACAGGTACGAATTTCTTTGAACGACTTGTCGATGAGACGCTTGAATCAACGCGGGATGTTTGGGACCAGGAGGTCATATCAGAGAATCGCGACGTTTACCGAGCAGAGTATCTTGCATCAAAAATGTTCGAACATCTATCTGAGTCCGCTGAGATGTCGAAGTCAGACTATGCACGGCTTGGTGAAGATGAACGCCTGTCCGCACTACAGCAATTCATGGGGCCGCGCTATACGGAAGCCTATGCAAAAGGTGTACATGATCTCGATGCCGAGAAGATCCTGCTTGGCCTAATCGAGATGGATGCAACGATCGGGTTACTCAGGTATGACGCTAGAGCCCGTGCGGCCGCCCGATTGTTTTGGAATCACTTCTGTGATCCGAAACAGCGAAATCTAATGACAGCACGCCTCAAAGGTGTGGGTACGATTGGTCAACTGTTTCCGGATGTAAAGGAACAAGCACAATATGTAGCAGAACTCCAACCACTCGTAGACGAGTTCGTTGAGACGACGGGCGTTATAAATTCGAAATTTGCATCGCAGGTCGCAAACTACCTATACGAAGAACTGACAACGAACGACTTCTTTATAATTGCACGTCAGGCTATCGACTTGTTCGATGCGTTTGAACGCCATCTGAAACAAAATAGCTTTGTTGGGAAATTTCAGGAATCGCTAAATGGTGTCAAAGGTGATCCCTTTAGCCAATTCGTACTCATTTGCGACTGGATCGAAGCATTCCTAGCTGCACATCCACAGCATGAACGTGCAGAGGATTATATCGCTGAACTGGCTGTTATCCTGATGGCCGGACAGCCGGATCGTAAGCACGTAATTGATGGAACGGTTGATAAATCGATTGAGGGCATGATTGGATCGCACTCAACAATCGACAGCGGCGTTTACAAACTGAACTTCAACGATTTCGTAACGAAGCTCAATCAATACGAATCCAAAGTTATTCCTCGATACCGGGACTATATCGACATTAAAAAGTCTGTTGTAGATGTTGCACGCGATGAGATGCGTCTCGAGGAGTTTACACCACGAGTCATGACTTCATTTGTGCGTAACCGCCTGATTGACGAAACCTATTTACCGCTTATTGGTGACAACCTAGCCAAGCAAATGGGCGTTGTTGGTGAAGACAAACGAACAGATTTAATGGGTTTGTTGTTGCTCATCTCGCCACCAGGTTATGGTAAGACGACTTTGATGGAATACGTCGCCAATCGTCTGGGTATTATCTTCATGAAGATTAATGGCCCGGCCATCGGTCACGCTGTCACTTCGTTAGATCCGGAAGAAGCGCCTAATGCAGGGGCAAGAGAAGAAGTTGAAAAGCTAAATCTAGCGTTGGAAATGGGTGATAACGTCATGATTTATCTCGACGACATCCAGCACTGTCATCCAGAGTTCCTGCAGAAGTTCATTTCGTTGTGTGATGCTCAGCGAAAAATTGAAGGTGTATATAAAGGTAAGACAAAAACATATGATCTGCGTGGACGTAAAGTTTGCGTTGTAATGGCTGGAAACCCATATACGGAAAGTGGTGAGAAGTTCCAGATTCCAGATATGCTTGCCAACCGTGCAGATATCTATAACCTCGGTGAAATCATTGGTGATAGTGCAGAAGTATTTAAACTCAGCTATCTCGAAAACTGCCTAACAAGTAATCCAGCGCTTAACCCGCTTGCCAGTCGCAGTCAGAAAGATGTGCATGGAGTCATCAAGATTGCTCAAACAGGCAGCCGTGAAGGTATTGAACTTGAAGGAAGCTACTCTGCTGTCGAAGTGAATGAAATGGTCGACACCATGAAAAAACTTATGACAGTGCGAGATCTCATCCTCACAGTTAATCGCGAGTACATCCGTAGTGCTTCGCAAGCGGATGAGTACCGTACAGAGCCACCATTTAAGCTTCAGGGTTCCTACCGAAATATGAATCGCATCGCTGAAAAAGTCGTGCCGATTATGAATGACAAGGAACTCGAAACGCTAATCCTCAGTAATTACGAAAATGACTCTCAGACGCTTACGTCTGACACAGAGTCTAACATGCTCAAAATCAAGGAAATGATGAATCTCCTTTCCGAAACAGAGCAACAACGCTGGGATGACATCAAGAAAGCATTTGTCCAGGCGGTCAAGCTAAAAGGAATCGGTTCCGATGACCAAACGGCTGCCCTCCTGCTTCAATTACAGGACTTTAGCAGCGGCTTGCAGGATATCAAAGATACGATTTCCGGTGGTATCTCCAAAATGGCAGATCAATCCGAAGTGGCACCCGAAAGTGGTGGAGAAACAGCAGAGGCACTTCGGTTGTTAGCAGAGGAATTACGAGCCTACACAACCGGCAGTGTGCCAGTCGACACAAATCAGCCTGTGCAGCGTGTTGCTGTAATGCACAAGGTTCCGCGATCCATACTCGATGTAATGGAAAATCAGTTTGACATTATGCGAGGTTGGTTAAAGCCTCTGATGGATGTAAGCCAGGCAAATCAGGAAGGTGTTTCCGAACTGAAAAGTGCCGTAGAAAAATGCCTGACCTCTTATCAACAACTACTCGGTGAACTTGAAGATTCCGATGATATTCGCGGCTCTGACGAGGAAGAATAACCTCCTGTCTGTCTATTCATAGAACGTTTGCTAATCGCGGTTGGTGAAGAAGAGACCACTCGCAATCATGGCCAATGCCACGAACAGCCATGAACTCATTTCGTCATTTCGGAACATTGCAGTAAAGGCGATCCCGAAAACGGGTGTGAGAAATGAGAACATGGATATTTGGCTGGCGGCATATGTTTTAAGTAATACCGCTTGTATCGCAAAACAAACGCCTGCCACGAGTACTCCCTGGTAAACGAGCCCCAACACTGCCGGTGTTGTGAATTGCTCAGCCTGTACATCCTCAGTAAATGCTGCCACGACAAAAAAGAACACAACACCAATCAATTCATGCCATGCCATGAACGGCCCCGTGTCCATCTTGTTTAAAGCGTATTTGGTAAACAGGATTTTCACAGCCAGCACGAATCCGCTGGCCATCAACAATATGTCGCCGAGCAAGGTAGCTTCGTCAACCGACGGTGTTTCTCCTGCCGGTTCCGGCTTTGTAAGGATAACTAGAATCGCTCCACCTGCAGCTAAACCGATTCCGATCATTCGTGATGCATTAAGTCTATGGAGTCGAGAAACGTAGTGATCTGACAGCACTACCCAGAAAATGAATGTATTGATTAAAAGGGTAGTGTGAGAAGAGTTCGATTCAGCCACGCCGATTGTGAATAGCGCTATTTGGCTGAACAGCAAAAAACCGCCGATGAGTATCAACGGAATTTGTTCTTTCGAAATGCGTAATGTGCACCTTTCAAAACGACACCAGATCAACATTACAACGACGGCCATAGAAAATCGAATACCGGACACCGTGATGGGTGGAATAGTATCGACGCTGAACTTGGCTGCGACTGCATTTCCTGCCCACAGTACACAGGTGAGTAGTGTCAGCATAATGGCTGCCACTGACATTCTGGGCGACTCGAGTTCCTTCGCATTCAGGTTCGATGTTTGCTCAGATGATACGTTCAATTGACTATCGTGGTGTAAATCAATATTGCAAGGAGAGAATGGAATATGATGATCTCAAGAATGCGTGCATCCTAATCCACATTTAGGAACGTGACTATACGAGGATTGGTGTTGTCATGGTGCTATAGGATAGCGATTATAAAACCTTCGCGTTTTGCATTGCCGCGTGAGAACATGACTAACGATAAATCACACATAGCCGACACATCTCTAAAGTTGCCAGTACATAAACGATTGTTATTCGGCTTCGTGGCGTTTTTATGTTGCGTTGGCATCGCGGAAGTCTGTTTTCGTGTCATTGGATATGACTTTAATCAGACGTCGGCACGCTTGGAGACGATCCCTCCGTTTTACCGCCTCCCTACTGAGCCTTTTGCCAAGTATTTCTTTAAGCGTCCGGCCAATACGTTCTGGACTGGTCAGGTAATTCGGTCTCAGATGGATGTATTAGGAATCGACTCGAGCGATTATCAAGATGAAGCAACGGTGGCCCTTAACTATGACTCAGATGGGTTTAGGAATCCTAGTACGCTTGATGACTGGGAAATCGTGGTTGTAGGAGATTCATTCACTGAGTTGGGAAACTTATCTGACGATCAGCTATTCACGTCGATTCTAGCTAGTACCGTTGGGAAACGAGTTAAGAACTTAGGAGCATCCTATACAGGTACAAGAACGCAGATCCAGTACCTCTCGTCTTTTGGTAAGTCTGATACAACCAGAATTGCAGTTCTGGCATTTTTCGAGGGTAACGATATTGAAGAGACCATTAGCGAAGTGCGTCGTAAAGCCAACATTGACCTGGGAGAATTGTCGCTAAATGACTTCTTCGGAGATAACCTGATACAAAC
>Ga0114933_10002933_pt1 | contig 17100 bp, 18 predicted proteins | sample 4SBtaG_FD_89691 | JGI IMG/M metagenome (GOLD analysis project Ga0114933, IMG submission 89691) | Deep subsurface microbial communities from Kolumbo volcano to uncover new lineages of life (NeLLi) - 4SBTROV12_W25 metaG | ecosystem: Environmental > Aquatic > Marine > Volcanic | place: Kolumbo... | reverse complement strand
TTCCACCAGGAATGACGCCCTTGAGCGGGAGATCGTCGTTGAGCATGCCGCCGCCGAGATCGTAGATGAGCTCGCGAAGGGTGATACCAACCGGCGCCTCGAAGACACCCGGGGTCTTCACGTGGCCGCTAACGCCATAGAGCCGCGTGCCGCCGTCGCGGAATGACTCCGGAAGGAGCGTGATGTCCGACCAGGCCTTGCCGCCCATCTCGAGCGTGTCAGGCACTGCACAGATCGTCTCGACATTGTTGACGATAGTCGGTTTGCCGAACGCTCCCTCAATGGCCGGAAACGGGGGCTTGAGTCGGGGCTCTCCACGCTTTCCTTCGAGCGAGTTGAGGAGCGCCGTCTCTTCGCCGCAGATGTAGGCGCCAGCACCGGGATGCACGTGGATCTCCATCGGGAAGTCCTTCCCGAAGGGGCGCTTGCCCAGATAGCCCTTCTTGCGGGCCTCCTCGATCGCCGACTCGAGCCGACGGATGGACTTCACGAGCTCGCAGCGCACGTAGATGTAGGAAACGTGAGCGCCTATCGCCCACATGGTGCAGATGCAGCCTTCGATCAGCCGATGGGGATCTTTCTCCATCAACTGGCGATCTTTGAAGGTGCCCGGCTCGCCTTCGTCAGCGTTGACCACCAGGTAGATGGTCTCGGCGTCCTTCGGCAGGAAGCCCCACTTCACGCCGGCCGGGAATCCCGCACCGCCGCGGCCGCGGATGTTCGCCGCCTTGACCTCTTCTTTGATCTTCTCCGGCGTCATCGCCGTGAGTGCGCGACGCGCGATCTTGTAGGCCCCGTGGCGCTCCGCCACAGGCAGGGTCCAGGCGTCTTCGACGTCGAAGCGTGACGACAGGATCTTCTTGTAGTCGCCCATCGGCTACTCCTCCTCGCCAGAAGAAGAGGCCCCGGGGAGCGGCATCTTCGGACTCGCGGCGGCCTCTGGCAGGGGCATCTGGGGCCCTCCGTCCTCAGCCTTTTCCTCCGGCTCCGGCTCCGGCGCCGGTTTCGGCTCCGGTGCCTTCTGCCTGAACTCGGCCGGCATACGCGCGACGCCGAGCTCGTCGAGGATCTTGTCCATCTTGGCGATGTCGAGATCTTCGTAGAAGGCGTCGTTCAGCTGAACCATGGGCCCCGTGCCACAAGACGCTAGGCACTCGGCCTTCAGCAAGGTGACTTTGCCATCCTTGCTCGTCTCGCCGGCATGACAGCCCAGGCGCCGCTCCAGGTGCTCCTGGAGTGTCTTGGCGCCTCGCAGCTCACAGGACAGGGTGCGGCACACCCACACGACGTTCGGGGCCACCTCTTGCTGGTGGTACATCGTGTAGAAGGTGACCACGCCCTGCACTTGACTCGGGCTCATGCCGAGTCGCTGGGACACGTAGTTAATGATGTCGGGGCTCACCCACCCGCTTTCCTCCTGACAGAGGTGAAGCACAGGGATGCATGCGGCCGCCGCGGTCGGATAACGAGCGATCAGCTCGTCTACGACCTTCTCCATATCGTCGGATAGAGTGAACGCCATTGCCGTCAGCTCTCGGGGTCTCGGGATGGCGGAACCAGGGGCAAAAGCCGGGGCTCACGCCCTCCTGGGGGTCTTTGCGCGGGTCGGACGCTAGGCTGGAGGGGAGCGCGTGTCAAGCACGAGCGATGCCTCCTCTTTCGCTTCCAATCCCCGGCGCGGACGGCTAGGCTCAGGCCGCTCGATTCGAGCCGAAAACCCAATTGAGGATATGTGACCCTCTTCTGTCCCAACTGCGGTAAGCCCAACACCGACACCGCCACACAGTGCGTAGCCTGTGGAACGGAGCTCCAGCCAAAGAGCCCGGCGAAGTTCAAGGGCACGATGATGATGAGCGGGGTGCAAATCCCGCAGCCTGGTGGTGCACCGCCCGGCGGCCCGCCCGGAGGCGCTCCCCCTGGGGGTGCTCCTCCCGGAGGCCCGCCCCCCGGTGCGCCTGCGGCCGGCGGTTTTGGTGGACCGCCCGGCGGAGCTCCTCCTCAGGGTGCTCCCCCCGGCGCGTTTGGCGGAGCTCCCCCCGGCGGAGCTCCCCCCGGCGGAGCTCCCCCTGGTGGCGCACCCGGCGCCTTTGGAGGTGCTCCTCCCGGAGGTGCGCCTCCTGGAGGCGCTCCGCCCGGAGGCGCTCCGCCCGGAGGCGCTCCCCCGGCTGGCGGCATGGCATTCCAGAAGACCATGGCGATGAGTTCGCCCATGGACGGCGCCACGCCGCCCCCCGGTTTCGGTGCGGCTCCTGGAGGTCCCCCCGGCGCCGGCGCTCCCCCGGCAGGTTTTGGAGGAGCTCCTCCGGCTGGCGGTGCTCCTCCGGCTGGCGGTGCTCCCCCCGGCGGTGGCTTTGGTGCGCCCGCCGCAGGCGGCGCGCCTCCGGCCAGCGGATTCGGCGCCCCTCCTGCACAGCCCGCGGCTCAGCAGGGCTTTGGTGCGCCCCCTGCGGCGGCGCCCGAGAAAAAGAAGAGCAAGACGCTGATCTACGTCATCGTCGGTTGCCTCGCGCTCTCGCTCTTCGGTTGCCTGGGAACGGGCGGCTACCTCTGGTGGGCCGCGAACAACGCGGTCGACGAGCTCGAAGACACCCTCAACGACGCCGCTGAGTCAGCGACCAGCGGGGCCACCGGGGGCAGCGTCTGCGCCAACGCGGAGACGTGCTGCACCGCCTATGTGAACGAGGTCGGCGGCATGACGGCCGATCAGGCGTGCGCTGGTATCCGGGCGCCGGGTGTTCCGGACTCGGTCTGCCAGACGTCCATCAATGGATGGCGACAGGGGCTCGAGGCCATGGGCCGAACCGTGCCCGCCTCCTGCCAGTAGTCAGCCATGTGGCGCGTCGAGTTCGATCCCGACGAACACCTCCTCAAGCTTTCGATGCGCGAGGTGGTGTTCGGCCGGGACATGCGCGATCTGTCCAAGGCCCACGCCCGCGCCCTCGAGGCGACGGGCGGTCAGCCTTTTAAGGTCCTGCTCGATCTCCGAGGCCTGCACCCGCTCGACTCGGAGGCCGCCCGCACGCTCGGCGACATGAAGCGGGTCGCGGCAAGTCTGGACGGGTACGGCGGTCGCGCCGTGCTCGTGGACAGCGCGACCATCGCGATGCAGCAGCGCAACGCGACGATCGAGGACGGCGGTGACAGCCAGGAGCTGATCACCCAGACCGAGTCGGACGCGCTCGACTACGTGCGCTGACGCCGCCTGCTCCAGGCTGGCGGGACCCGGCTCGTGGAACGGGCCGCCATCGCTTCGCCACATCTTCTCCGCGCACGCTCCAGATCGTCGGCGCGCTAGCTCCGCCTCGAGGCAGCAGTCTTCTAGGCATGGAAGCTACCGCCTCAATTGCCAATGACTGGAACCCCGCGCCGGTTCCCCGGCCCGGGACCCCGGGCCCCGACGCCCGAGTGGAAGCGGCGCACGCTACGCCAACGCCCACGCCGCCGCCGCTGCGCATACGACCGAGCTGGGCCCAAGAGCTGCTCGAAGCCGACGGTGGAACGCTCAGCCTCGTTCGTCGGACGGGCACAGGACTCGGACTCGCGGCGATCTACGGCGCCGCCCTGGGCACGCGCGCAGGTGGTTGGGCGCTCCTCACCCACGCGATCGGTGTGCCGGCGGCCCTGCTCGCCATCGGGCTCGTTGGGCTGCCCTCCCTCTACATCGTGCTCGCTCTTTTCGACGCCCCGTTGTCGATCGAGGGCGCGGCTCGCGCTGCGGTTCGCGGGATCGCGTCGAGCGGGCTCGTTCTCGCGGGTCTCGCTCCCCTCACCGCGCTCTACGTCGTCACGAGCGCCTCCGGGGGAGCGGCGGGCATTGCCGGCACGCTGGGACTGGTCATCGGCGGGTTCTTGGGCCTGCGCCACCTCGTGATGGCGCTCGGAGAGGCGCTGAAAGACGCGGACAGCGCCACCCGGCACTTCGCGATGGTCGCGCAGCTCGGCTTCGGCGTGTTCGCCGTGCTCCTGGGATGGCGCATCTGGTCGGGCCTTCTGCCGCTCGTGGGAGGTCTCTGATGTCGACGATGAACCCGGTCGCGCTCTTACTCCGCAACCCTCGTGAGGTCGCTCGCCGCTGCCTCGAAGAAGAGGGCCTGCGCCCCCTGGCCCTCGCCTCCCTGGGTGCGGTCGCGTTTGGTGCGGCCGTCTTTGGCGGGGTGGTCGGCTCCTTTCGTGGCGGGGAGCAGATCGTCTTCGCGGCTACCAAGGTCCCCGTCGCCCTGCTCGGAGCCCTGGTGATCTGTATCCCGGCCTTCCACGCGATCGCCGCGGCGCTGGGGCGTGCCTGGCCTCTTCGTTCGGTGATCGCGCTGACTCTCGCCGCCGCGGGTCGCGCGTCGCTGGTCCTGCTCGCATCCGCGCCGATGCTCTGGCTCGCCTACGATCTGGGCCTCGGCTACCACGCGTCCGCGCTGGCCGCGACAGGCGCCTACGGGCTGGCCGGACTGGCCGCCCTCGGCGTCCTGATCCGCGGTCTCGGCCGCTCGAAACACGCGTTCACCACCGCGATCGCCTTTGTGGCGGTCTTCATGGCGGCTGCTGGGCAGACCGGCTGGATCCTCAGGCCGTATTTGGTCCGACCTCAGTCTGAGGAGGTGCCTTTCCTGCGGGAGATCGAGGGCGGGTTCGCCGACGCGGTCTACCGCTCGTCGCGCTCGACGGCGGGGATCTACGACAGCGTCCAAGCCTGGGATCCGGCTCGCGCGAGCAGCGTTCGGGCACGCCGATGAGCCTCGTCGACCTCACTGTGATCTACGCCGTCGTCGGCATGGGCTGTGCGGCGGTGGTCTACCGACGCTCGCAGGGCTCACCGCGTCGTCGCCTTGGTTCGGCCGCCCTCGCCCTGCCCTTGTGGCCGATCTGGGCTCCGATCGCCCTGCTGCCCGACGCCGCCCCGCGCACCCACGTCGGCCAGCGGCGCGCCGCCGATCGGGCAGAGCGGATCGAGGCGGAGCTCGACCAGGCCGTCTCCGCCGCCATCGATTCACCCTTTGAGGTGCTCTTGCCGCGCCGGGCGGCCGATCGCATCCGTGACGAAGTTCGAGATGCCCTGCGGCGGATCGGCGAGCTCGAGGCGGTCCTCGAGGAGCCCGGGTTCGACCGAGCGCGCGCGGAGGAACGGGTCGTCGAGCTGAGCGCCGGCCAGGCGAGCAAGCGTGCGCTCAAGACCGCCGTGCTCCACCGGGACAGCGTGGCCCGCATCGAGGCCCTCCGTGACCGGCAGGTGCGGGCCCTCGAGGAGCTCGGGGAGCTCGTGGGGGCGCTGAGGTCACAGCTCGTGCTCGCACGCTACGCGGGCTCGTCACCCGAGGGCGTCGGCGGGATCATCACAGAGATGTGGACCCGCGTGGAGAGCCTCTCGGAAGTCATGGACGCGCACGAGCAGCCGGACGCTGCGTGATGCACACCGCCATGGCAGCGCTCGCGTGCGATCCCGGGTACGGTACGCACGCAGGAGGTTCCATGAGCCGACACATCCTCGTGGTGGATGACGAAGCGCGCATCCGTGAGGTGGTGCAATACGCTCTCGAACGCGACGGTTTTCGAGTGAGCTCGGTGGACGACGGGGCTGATGCACTCGAGACCTTGAGCCGCCCGCACGACTTCGACCTGGTGGTTCTCGACGTCATGCTGCCGGGCATGGACGGGCTCGAGCTGTGCCGTCGCGTGCGGGCCACCAGCAAGGTGCCGATCCTCTTCTTGAGCGCTCGGAGTGACGAGATCGACCGGGTGCTGGGTCTCGAGCTCGGCGGTGACGACTACCTGACCAAACCGTTCTCGCCGCGCGAGCTCGTCGCTCGGGTGAAGGCCGTGTTGCGCCGCATGGGCGCGGCTGAGGAGGACGAGGAACCGCGCAAGCGGATCAACCACGGAAAGATCGCGATCGACCCCGAGCGGTACGAGGTTCGGTGGGGCGCTGAGCCGATCACCTTGACCCCCACCGAATTCGGTCTGCTCAGTGCGCTGCTCGAGCGTCCCGGCATCGTGCTCACGCGCGGACAGCTGATGCAGCGCGCCTACAGCTACGACAACCTGGTGACCGAGCGCACGATCGACACCCACGTCCGGCGTATCCGAGCGAAGTTCAAGGCCCTCGGCGCCCCTGACCCGGTCACGACCGTGCACGGCGTCGGCTACAAGGCCGCCGAAGCGAGCTGACGTGCTGGCTCAGCTCGGCCGCATTCGGGTGCGCCTCCTCCTGGTCAACCTGGCCGTGTTGCTCGTCCCGGTCGTCGGTCTGGAGTTCGCCCGGATCTACGAGCGTCAGCTCCTCTCCTCGCTGGAGCGAGACATGCGCAACCAGGCGGCGCTGGCGCGAGAGATGATGGAGACGGGCCTCAGAGCGGGCCGGCCCTTCGAGGACCCAGGCATCCGGCGGACCCTGACGTCGGCCGCCCGACAGACGCGAACGAGGATTCGAATCCTCGATGGCCGCGGCGCGCCCGTCATCGACTCGCACGAGAACGGCCCGCCCGAGGGTCCCGAGCCGCCGGTGCCGACGATCCTGCCCTCGAGCAGCTATGAGACCTCCGGCGAAGGCCAAACCCGTTCCCGCTCGGCCGACGTCATCGACTTGTGGAGCGCGCGGGATCTCCCTGACGAGGTCTGGCCGATCGTGCCCCAGAGGCGGGAGGTCCGAGCCGCCATGGCTGGGCATCCGGACGCCTACACGCGAATCCGGGAGCGAACGCCCGCTGTCTTTCTCTTCCTGACCGAGCCGATCCGCCACGACGGGGACGTCGTCGGGGTCGTCTACGTCACGCGGAGCACGCGCCCGGTGCTCGCCGAGCTCTACAAGATACGCACCGGGCTGATCGAAGTGCTCGTCGTGGCGCTCGTGCTGACGCTGCTGCTCACCATGCTGCTCGCCTGGTCGATCAGCCGGCCGCTTTCGCGTCTCGCGCGCGCGGCCCGACGGATCGCCGGCGGCGAACGCGGCGTCGAGGTTCCGGTCGGGGGTGGCGGCGAGATCCGAGATCTCGGCGACGCCTTTGCGACCATGACCGCCAAGCTCGACGCTCGAATGCGCTACATCAGCGACTTCACCGCGGACGTGGCCCACGAGCTCAAGAGCCCGCTGACTTCGATCCGAGGAGCCGCGGAGCTGCTCGGAGAGGGCGCGGCAGACGACCCCGAGGCACGCCGTCGCTTCCTGGCCAACATCGGATTGGACGTCGAACGCCTCGACCGCCTGGTCATGCGATTGCTCGAGCTCAGCCGGATCGACGCGAGCCAAGAGCCCATGGAGGACTTCGATCTGGGCGCCATGATCGAGCGCGTGGTCGCGCGAACCGACAGCGAGGAGCAGCCCGTGCAGGTGCGCTGGCACACCCCGGTCCGGCGGTGGAACGGACGAGAAGAGGACCTCGAGCGCGCGCTGCTGAATCTCGTCGAGAACGGCCTGCGCTTCTCGGACGAGGGCGTACCGGTGGAGATCCACGTGCGGCAGGTTCCGGAGAACCGCCTGGCGCTCGAGGTGCTCGACCGCGGGCCCGGCGTGCCCGAGGCGGATCGAGAGAAGATCTTCGAGCGCTTCTTCACCACCGACGCCGACCGCATGGGCACAGGGCTGGGGCTGGCGATCGTCAAGAGCGTCGCGCTCGCGCACGGGGGCTCGATCGAGCTCGTCGAGGCCGACGGTGGCGGGTCCCTCTTTCGGCTCGTCGTGGCGCTCAGAACCCGAGCGTGACGTGCAGCACCGCGTCGCCCGGGGCGGGACGGCTGCGCCTGATCAAGAGCAGCTCACGCTCCTCTCCCGCGATCGTGAGCGTGGCGCGGCGGGCCGTGACCTCTTCGAGCTCGTGCTCGGGCAACAACACCCGGACCCACTCCCCTTCGGGGACGCCGGGAGCGCTCTGGGGATAGCGGAGCTCCGTAGCGTCCGGGCCTTCCCGCGTCAGCCACGCCACCACGACCCGGCCTCGATCTCTGAGCGGCGCAAAGGCAGCTTCTCGGAGCGCCTCACGTGAGCGGAACCCAGCCTCGGCGATCTCGAGCCGGCGCGCCCAGCGGTCGTAGCGCGCGTGTTCGTCCAGAAAGGGCTCGATTTCGGTGCGCACACGCCGCGCCTCGGACGGAGCGGTGTCACACGCGAGCAAGAGCACGCACGAGACCAAGGCCAAAGAGGTGGACCGCACGGGCATCATGGCGGCCTCGTCGCGTACCACGCAGATGCTCCTGCGTCCGCTTTCGTACGAGCGCGAGAAGCCGTATAGCCAGGCGTGGCGCTCATCGAGTTCGAAAAGGTCGGCAAGGCCTTCGGGCCGAAGGTGGTCTACGAATCGCTGGATTTGAAGATCCACGAAGGCGAGGCGATCACCGTGATCGGCGGCTCCGGGATGGGCAAGAGCGTGATGCTCAAGATGCTGATCGGCCTTCTCACCATCGACGCGGGAGAAATCCGGTTCGATGGCAAAGTCATCAGCAACCTCCCTCAGTCCGAGCTCGCCGCCGTGCGCAAACGGATCGGCATGCTCTTTCAAGGGGCGGCGCTCTTCGACTCCCTCAACGTTCACGACAACGTCGCCTACCCGCTCCTCGAGCATGGTCGCCCGACCCGGGCCGAGGTCGATCGGCGGGTCGCCGAGTGCCTCGAGGATGTCGGCCTGCCCGGCATCGAGAAGCTCGCTCCATCGGAACTCTCGGGCGGCATGCGCAAGCGTGTAGGGCTCGCCCGCGCGATCGCGCTGCGGCCCGAGGTGCTCCTCTACGATGAGCCCACCACCGGGCTCGACCCCATCGCCGTCGAACACATCACGGACCTCATCGTCGAACTCAACGACCGCTACGCCGTGACGACCATCGTCGTCACCCACGATATGCCCGCCGCGTTCCGGATCAGCGATCGGATCGCGATGATCGACAAGGGCTACATCGTTTACGAGGGCAGCCCGGATGAAGTGCGCTACTGCGAGGACGAACGGGTGCGCGACTTCATCGAGGGCAAGGCCCCCGAAACGGACGACATCCAAACCCTGCTCCGCTACGGTGGGTGAGCCGAATGAACCAAGACCGAAGTGAGCTCCGAGTCGGCATCTTCGTCACGACGGCCCTCCTGATCGGAGGCGCGCTGATCTTCGCCTTTGGCGGTCAGTCCTCGCTCTTCGCGTCGAAGACGGCGTTCGAAACGGTCTTCGAGAACGTCGACGGACTGCGACCCGGCAGCCCAGTGCAAGTCGCGGGCATCGAGGCCGGCAACGTCGAGCGGATCGAGTTCGGTGAAGACGGGCGCGTGCACGCCTACATCCTCGTTCAGGACGACGCGGCCAGCTTCATCCGCGCCGGCAGCGCGGCGACGATCGGGAGCAATGGGCTGCTCGGTGACCAGCTGATCGACATCACCGTCGGACAAGGAGACCGCCTGGACGAGAACGACGTGATCCCCACGTCGGAGCTCTCGTTGCTCAGCTCGTTCCTCGGGGACACGGGCGATGACGCAGAGGGCCTGGTGAGGGACGCGAGGCGCGCGATGGGCAGCCTCGCCGACACCCTCGATGACGAGCAGGTGCAGAGCGACGTGCGCGACATCGTGCACAACCTCAACCAGATCACCTCCATGGTGAACGAGAACGACAGCACGGTGCGACGCCTGCTCACCGACCCTGAGATGGCGGACGACGTGCAGGAGGCCCTCGTCAGCCTTCGCGACACCTCGAGCGAGCTGAATCGGACCGTTCGGGGCGTTCGCCGCATCGTCGGTGAGGTCGAGCACGGCGACGGTTCGGCCCACCAGATCATCTACGGGCCAGAGCTCACGCGGGTCCTGGTCAACGCGGCTGGCGCGGTAGGCGAGGTCGGCACGATCCTCCGCGACATCCGGACCGGAGACAACAACGCGCACGAGATCCTCTACGGCGACGAGGCGGGCAACCTCATCTCGAACCTGACGGAGATGAGCGCGGACATGCGCGCGATCGTGGCTGACGTGCGCGCCGGCAGAGGCACGATCGGCGGCTTGCTGGTCGACCCATCGATCTACGAGGACGTGAAGCGGCTGGTCGGCAACCTCCAGCGCAACGAGATCCTCCGATCCTTGGTTCGCTACTCGATCCGCGAGGACGCCCCGAGACCTCAGCGCCCGCAGCCCGAAGCGCCAGACGACGAGCCGACCGAGGACGAGTGAGCTGCTTGCTCCGAGCGCTCCATGCCGACGGGAAGCCGGAGAGCGCGCGGCGGTGCCGCCCGTGATCTCGGGCGGCCTCAGAGGCGTCGCGGTGCTCGCGTTGTCGTGTTTGCTCGCCGCCTGCAGCACGCAAGAGAGCGGCGCCCGAATCGGCCGCACCGAGCGAGCCACGGACGCCCGCGAGCTCGCCGTCACCTGGGTCGGCGATCGCGACGGTGACGGGCCGCTGCTCCTGCTCATGCACGGGTACGGCGCTCCGGCCAACGATCTCGTGCCGCTGGCGCGAAGCCTCCGTGAGCGGGTCGGTCCTTCGCTGCGCATCGCCCTTCCCGGCGCCCCGATCGATCTGGGCCGAGGACGTGCCTGGTGGCTGCCGAGCCCGGGGCCGAGGCCGGCCGATCGGAGCCGAGAGCGCCCCGATGGCATCGAGGCCGCGACGCGAGACATCGTTCGCCTTCTGACGCGGTGGAGCGGTGAAGGGCGAAGCATTCCCGAGCGAACGGTGATCGCCGGGTTCAGCCAGGGGGGCATGCTCGCCATGGAGGTGGGGCTGCACTCCGACCCACCGCTCGCTGGGATCGGCAACCTCTCCGGCGGCTCCCTCGACGAGGACGCCTGGATGCTGCGAGCCCCCAGCGCGCCGCCGATCTTCTGGAGCCACGGGCGCCGCGATCGGGTCCTGGACTACGGGGCCGCCGCCCGGCTCTCCGATCGCTTCGCGGAGGCGGGCGCGCCCGTGACGTGGCTGCCTTTCGATGGTGGGCACGCCATCCCACCCGTCGTCAGCTCGGCGTGGGCCGATTTCCTGCGGGGCCGGCTCCTCGAAGCGTCGCCCTGAAGCTCAGTCCTCGAGCTCTCGCTGGAGCACGAGCGCCCGCAACACCTGATGCGCAATTCGGGCCTGGAAGTCGTCCTCGAAGACCTCCTCGGGCTCCTCCGAGGCGTCCGCCTCCCGCCGGATCTGCGTGCGTGAGGTCAGGTCCTCGACCTCGACCTCGGGCTCGTCCTCCCCGCGCAGGTGCCCCTCGAGGCTGGCCTCGCTGAAGCGCTCGACGGCCCGCTGAACCAGGTCCCGCGCGGCCTCGGCGGAGAGCTGACCCACCTCGACATCCGGCTCGATGCCGTGCGCCTGGATCGAACGTCCGCTCGGTGTGTAGTAGCGAGCGATGGTCAGCTTCAGCGCGGAGCCATCGGGGAGCTCGATGACGTTCTGAACGCTGCCTTTGCCCCACGTGCGAGAGCCCACCACGATGGCTCGGCCGTGATCGCGTAACGCGCCCGCCACGATCTCCGCCGCGCTCGCGGTGTAGTTGTCGACGAGCACGACGAGCGGCCAATCCGGTCGGGTGCCAGCCGCGTGGGCCCGCGCTTCGCTCAGCACCTGACCGCCCCGTCCCCGCGTGGACACGATCGTCCCCGAGGAGAGAAACTCATCGCTCACGCGCACCGCCTCGTTGAGGAGTCCGCCGGGATTGCGCCGCAGATCGAGCAAGACGCCTCGCACTCCGCCCGAGTCCTCCGTCCGCTCGACCGCTACGTCGAGCGCTCGCCGCATCTCCTGCGTGGTCGTCGACTGAAAGGCCTTCAGCCGCATGTGAACGATTCGGTCCGGGAGGATGCGCGCCTCGACCGCCTCGACCTCCACGATGGCGCGGGTCAGCTCCAGATCGAGCGCCTCGTCCTCACCCTCCCGGCGGATCTGAACGCGAACCCGGGTGCCGGGCTCCCCGCGCATGATGCGCACCGACTCAGAGATGGGGAGGTCTCGCGCCTGGCGGCCATCGATCCTCAGGAAACGGTCGCCCGGCTGCATGCCAGCCGCCTCCGCCGGCCCCCCCTCGATCACGCCGTGCACGGTGAGCCAGCCGTCGCGCACGTCGATCTCGACGCCGATGCCGCCGAAGCGCCCCTGGGTGTCGGAGGTGAGGATCCGGTACTCCTCGGGATCCATGAAGGTGCTGTGGGGGTCGAGGGTCTCGACCATGCCGCGGATCGCGCCGTAGATCAGCTCGTCCTGATTGGCCTCCTCCACATGCACCGCCTCGATGTGGCTGAGCGCCCGCGCAAACACGCCGAGATTCGCGTACGGAGAGGCGCTCCCTTCGGTGGCGCTTGCGGTGGAGACGACGTCGAGCGCGACGGTCGCGGCGAAGGAACCGGCGAACCCAGTGACGACCAGGACGGCGAGACGAAAGACGCGTGTTCGTAGATGCACGGCCGGAGTGTACCCGGGCCGGTTTGACAGGGTGTAGGACCACCAAGTAGTACCTGGCATCACCGCGAAGGGACGCGCACCCATGGCTGGAACCGACAAGCGAAAGCAGAGCCTCTACTTCCCAGAAACGATGCTGGAGGATATTCAGCACGAGGCAGCTCGCTTGGATCGGTCCCTCTCGTGGATCGTCCAGCGCTGCGTCAAGATCGGCATTCAGGACATCAAGAAGCTGCCCTCGGTCAACGACATCGTGGAAGACCGAAGCTCTTCCTGAATGGAATACGCCCGGCAAGGATTTGCGACCGCGGGCGATGGCACGCGGCTCTTCTGGGGCGTTCGGGGAGACGGTCCGGCGATCGTACTCAACGACGGAATCGGCTGTGACGGCTTCGCTTGGAAGTACCTTCAGCCGCATCTCGCCGAGACGCATCACACCATTCACTGGCACTACCGGGCCCACGGTCGAAGCGGGCTTCCGGTGGATCCTGCCCGCATCGATCTAGCCGCGCACGCGAGAGACCTGCTGAGCGTGCTGGACGCCCAGGGCGTCGATCGAGCGATCCTCGTCGGCCACTCGATGGGCACGCAGGTCGCCCTCGAGACCTATCGGCTCGCCCCCGACCGGGTGGAGGGTCTGGTGCTGGCGTGCGGTAGCTACGGCAAAGTCACCGCGACGTTCCACGGCAGCGACATGCTGAAGCAGGTCCTTCCCGGGATCATCGAAGCGGTGGAGCGACGTCGCGGGCTCGCTCGTGCGCTCTGGGGCCGGATCCCCGCTCGGCTAGCGTTTCATATCGCCCGCCTGAGCAAAGAGGTCGACGCGCTCTCGATACGCGAGGAGGACTTCCGGCCGTACATGGAGCACGTCTCGTCCATGGAGCCGCAGATCTTCCTGGCCATGCTCCGGTGCGCGGGAGAGCACACCGCGGAGGACCTCCTCCCGATCATCGATGTGCCGACCCTGGTCATCGCCGCCGAGCGAGACACCTTCACGCCCGCCGCGATCGCCGAGCACATGGCCGAAGTCATCGGAGGCGCAGAGATGTTCATGCTGCGCGGCGCCAGCCACGCTGCTCCGATCGAACAGCCGGTCGCGATCCAGCTACGAATCGACAAGTTCTTTCGAGACCACTTCGGCGCCGCGAGCGACGAAGCGGACGCAGAGCTGATGGAGACCGCCGAGGTCGGTTAGCAAACACCGAGCGGCACGACCGAACGAGAAAACGGCAGGCGTTTTGCGCCTGCCGTTTCTCTTGGGGCCGTTGCTCATCGGGGCCGCGGGCCCCGAGAGCCGTGACTCAGAACTCGACGCGGAAGAGCTGCTGGCCGAGCAAGAGCATGCCGCCGTTGCCGATCATGCCGCTGCCCGAGACGCGAACGAACGTGCCGTTCGAGCTGCCGACGTCGGTCAGGTAGACCTTGCCGCCGTCTTCGTGAATGCGCGCGTGCAGCCCAGAGACGTAGCCGTCGTCAGGGAAGAGGATGTCCCCCCGCTCACGACCGAGGTGCAAGCCATCGGGCGGTACCGCGTAGCAGTTGCCGGTCGTCTCACGCCCCGTCACGAGGCAGATCCGTCCGACGAGTCCTTCGGCAGGCGAACCCATCGCTCCGACGCCGTCAGGTCCGTTGGTCGGGTGGGGAATTCGCTCGAAGCGAATGATCTCCTGTCCGACACGGAAGACCTGGCCGTCAACGAGCTCCACCGGGACCTCACGATCGATCCGGAGGTAGATGCCGTTGAGGCTGTCCTCGTCCCGCACGCGCAGCATGCCCCCACCTTCGAAGATGAAGGAGGCGTGACGAGGCGAGAGGTATGAGTCACTCGTGAACTGAGGGGTGACCTCACGACCGACAAAGGCGTCGTGCTGGAACGGGATCGTGTCGCCTTCGGTGCCGTCGGGCCGAATCAGCACGAGCTGCCCCGATCCACCACCTGGGGCAGGAGCGCGGGGGGCTGGGGCGGGAGCTGCGGCTGCAGCTGCGGCCGCCTCGGCCATCGGATGACCACACGTCCCACAGAACTTGAACGTGCGGTTGTTCGAGTTGCCACACTTGGGGCAATCGATCTTGGCTCCGCCAGCCGCGGGCGGTGCTGCGGCCGGAGGTGCGGCCGCGGCCGGCGGTGCGGCCGCCGGAGGCGCGGGGGCGGGAGGCGCTGGCGCCGGTGGCGCTGGCGCCGGTGGCGCTGCGGCCGGAGGCGCTGCGGCCGGAGGCGCTGGCGCCGGCGGTGCAGGAGCCGGAGGCGCGGCGGCCATGGGCGGAGCCACTCCTGGCGGCGGACCACCAAAGCTCGGTGGCGGCCCAGCGGGCGGCGGAGCTGCCGCGGGGGGCGCTACCGCCGGCGGTGCCGGCGCAGGAGGCGCCGGAGCCGGAGCTGCGGGCGGAGGAGCGGCGACCGGCGGCCCAGGGGCTGCCGGGACGGGCGCAGGGGGCGCAACCGCGGGCGGAGGACCACCGGGCGGAGGACCAGCGTGGATGGGCGTGCCGCTCGGAGGTGTAGGCGCACTAAAGCTCTTGGGCTGCTCAGCATCGCGCGGCAATTCCGCACCGCACCCCAGACAGAACTTGTAGTGGTCCTGGTTCTCTTTGCTGCACCGAGGACAGACGATCACAGTGATCTCCCTTTCTCCCCAGAGGGACCGCGAGCCGCGCGAACATAGCTGTGCCTGAGCGGAAAGGTCAAGGAAAGCTACGATGCTGGTGTCGTTGGTTTGCTGGCGCTGCCCGAACGCTTATCCTTCGACTAGAATTCCGTTCGGTACGGTGAGTCGAGGAGGCTCACACCGCCGACGCTGTCGGGGCGTGCCAGCAGGTCGATGAGCACAGACGCCGAGCCCACCGCCGAGGACGAGGTTGAGGTCGACCGTTGGATCGGTCGGACCATCGCGGGCACGTTCCGTCTCGAGCGCCTGATCGGTGAAGGGGCGATGGGGCGCGTGTACCGCGGTGAGCAGCTCTCGCTCGGCAAATCCGTCGCCATCAAGGTCCTCCACCATCACCTCGGCGGTGACCCCAGGATCGCCAAGCGGTTCCACCGTGAGGCCAAAGCGGCCAGCCGCCTGTCGCACCCGAATTCGCTGAGCATCATCGACTTTGGGGCCGATGACGACGGCACCCTCTTCATCGCCATGGAGTTGCTCGAGGGCGAGGATCTCCAGACGATCATCGACCACGACGCGCCGCTCACCCCCGCGCGGATCGCAGACCTGATGCGCCAGACGCTGCGGGCGCTCGACGAGGCTCATCACGCGGGCATCATCCATCGTGACCTGAAGCCCGAGAACGTGGTCGTCGTGCCCGCTCGTGAGGGCGAGCGCGTGAAAGTCTGCGACTTCGGCATCGCCAAGATCATTGAGCCAGAGACGCGCAGCACAGCGATCACGAAGGATGGCTACGTCTGCGGGACGCCGGAGTACATGGCGCCGGAGCAAGCTCGCGGAGAGGAGATCGACCACCGCGCCGATGTCTACGCAGCCGGCGCAATGCTCTATCAGCTCCTCTGCGGCCGGGTCCCCTTCAAGGCTGAGAACGCGCTCGGGATCATCACCAAACACCTGATGGAGATCCCCAAACCTCCGCGGCGGGTCCAACCTACCTGGGGCATCCCTCGCTCCCTGCAACGAATCGCGTTGAAGGCGCTCGAGAAAGCGCGCGAGGACCGATACGAGTCCGCAAAGGAGATGTCACAGGCGATCAGCGAAGCGCTGATCGTACTCGGCGATCTCGCCGACACCCGCCTCGGCGAAGGTGCCTTCGCGTCGGACATCGCTGATCTCGAGGAAGAGGAAGAGGAGCCGCTGGCGCTGAGCAGCACACAAGAGGTCATCGCGCAGGTGGTGCCGGTGAGGCGCACCGGTCTCTACGGGCTCGCCGTCGGTCTGGCGGCCGCTGCGGCGGTCATCGTCGTGTACACCAACCTCGCAGAGCGGCGCCCCGAACCGACCGTGGCTGCCTCCCCCGAGCTCCCCGACCGCGCGCCGGAGTCCGGTACGCCCGACCTCGTCGAGCCTGGGGCGCCTGATCCCGCACAACCCGACACGTCGGCTGGGGCCCAGGAGACCGCCCCCGGTGTCGAGTCGGCGTCGGTGAGCGATGAGACGAGCGCGACGGTCTCCCCGGAGTCGCCAGAGTCGCCAGAATCGCCAGAGTCGATGCCCCCGCAGGCGGACACCGAGACGGCCCCGGCTCGCTCCGCCAACGTCGCCAGGCGAAGGCGGCGTCGGGCGGCGGCGGAGCCTGTCGCTGCGGAGCCTGCCCCTTCGCAGAGCGAGCTAGAACAGGGCCGCCGCGCGATGCTCGGCGGGGACCTCAGCGGCGCCATCGCCCACTTCGAGCGTGCAGCCCGCGCCAACCCTCGCAACGCTCAGATTCAGAAACAGCTCGGACGGGCCTACATGCGGTCCGGGGCCGTTCCCCGCAGCGTCGCCGCATACCGCAGGTACCTTCGCCTGGCTCCCAACGCTCCGGACCGAGCGATCATCGAACGAATCCTCGCTCCCCACGGAGGCTGACCTCCAAACGCCGACGAGCTCCGAGGGCAAAGCCCTGGAGCTCGAAGGAAGCTGCTGCTGCGCGGAGCGAACTCGGCCGAACTAGACGGTCTGCTCGACCCGAAGAAGCTGGTGACCGACAAACACGTAGTCGCCGTGGGCGAGCTCCTGCTCACCATCCGTCTGGATGCGGAAGTACGTGCCGTTGCGGGAGCCCAGGTCGACGAGCGAGTACGTGCCATCGGCGGCGAGCTCGATCTTCGCGTGGCTGCCCG
>Ga0114933_10002932_pt1 | contig 17111 bp, 11 predicted proteins | sample 4SBtaG_FD_89691 | JGI IMG/M metagenome (GOLD analysis project Ga0114933, IMG submission 89691) | Deep subsurface microbial communities from Kolumbo volcano to uncover new lineages of life (NeLLi) - 4SBTROV12_W25 metaG | ecosystem: Environmental > Aquatic > Marine > Volcanic | place: Kolumbo... | reverse complement strand
CGTGAACTGCGAGAGAATCTCAGAGATTTTTTTGAGAATCATGTCGACGCAATACACCCTGGGCAGGTAGCGCTTGGTAGTAAAAATTCTCGACAGGAACTCAGCCTGACAGCCGGTGCTCGTTCTCAACCTGCCTGGGAAGCATTAACTCAGAATTTCGACTTATTATTATCGACCTTAAAGTTTCTACTCCGCGACGTAGAACAACTTCTACCTGCAATGCGCTCGCAGCGTAATGCCTTCACCCAAATTGATTTGGATGAGCTAACAGTCGCTATCAACGGATTCTCAGGCGAACTATCTAACCTCAACAACACTATGCAACGAATTGTTATTGACGAAAACCCAACAGACATCACTTGGATTAGTCGCCGAGATAGGGATATCCTTCTAGGTTGCGCACCACTGGTTCCTGGAGATCACTTAAGACAGCATGTTTTCGAGGGTAGAAAATCTGTGTTAGTCACTAGTGCAACGTTACAAGACATCAATTCTGATGGAGGCAGTTCGTTTAAATTTATATTGGACCAACTTGGCCTACCTGACGCCTTCACTTCGAGCTGGCCCGCGCCTTTTAGCTTTAAAGATCAGGCAAAAGTAATAGCAGTGAGTGACATCGTGAATCCTACAGAGACGGCTTATTCGAAACAATTACATGATGCTATATTCCAGGCGGTCAATTCGCTAGGTGGAAGGACTATTGTGCTATTTACCTCTCACGATGCCTTGCGTGCAGCCACTTGGGATTTGCGGGATCGTTTAGCTGAGATCGACGTGCGCTTACTAGCCCAAGGAGTTGATGGATCTGCCACGAGATTAGTTAGGGAACTCCAATCGAGTGATTCCACTGTAATCTTCGGTGCAGCAGCTCTCTGGGAAGGCGTTGATATTCCAGGACGCGCGTTGTCACAGATTATTGTCGTTAGATTACCATTTCCATCGCCGGTGGACCCAATACACGCAGCACGTGGCGAACGATATGAGGATTCATTCTTGGAATATTCGCTTCCCAGGGCAATATTACGCTTTCGCCAGGGCTTTGGAAGATTAATCAGACATGAAGATGATAAAGGGATATTTACTATCCTGGATAGCAGATTTGTAAGTGCAAGATATGCGAATCAATTTGCGAAATCCTTATCTGATGCAGATATTACGACCGCCAGATTAGGAGAACTACAAACTGAGATCGCGAACTGGTTAGGGGAGGAGACAACCTAATGATTTGGGCACGCGGTCAGAGGATTAGCCTTCAAGTGCTAGAGCGCCCGGATATTTTCACCAGAACTGGAATCCAGCGTGCTTTAGCTGATGGGATAAGTAGGAATTTTAATCCATCTGATTTGGATGAGTTGAGCACGTTAACTAATGTTGATTGGTATGTGATTCGAGAAGCTAGTTTAGAGGTGGGACTTTTTGGGATACAGAGAGATATACCACTGCAGGGCACTGCCACTGCACGTTTTGTCGCGGTAGATCCACAATACCGTGGCAATGCTGTAGGCACTCGAACGGTTCTGGTTGCAGAGAAAAAATTGAAACACGAAGGATACGAGTTGTTCGGAAAAGTTCCTGAGACGAATGGGCGAGGTCTCTATTTCTGGCTGCGTTGTGGGTTTGTGGGACAGCGTTCCCTCACTGAGAACGATTCAGCGACTTGGTTTCGAAGAATTTCTAGGGGTTAGCACTAGGATTGTGGTCCGGAATCATTATTGTGTTTTTTGCTCGCCCAGAGGTCTCGGCGTTGGTTCCGTTTGACAATGGTATTTCGTGCCCAACGCCTCCATATAAGTGTGATTGATAGTGCAGTCCCAGCATATATGAATAACTTTGTAACCTCTGACGATTCACTCGACAGGCCCGTTGCAACCAAGCAAAATATGGCGCCAACGAAAAAACTTGTCAGCAAGTTTATCTTCATGAATTTAGTCCGATAGATTTTCCATGCAGTCACGGCAGTAATAATAAACTCCTAGTGATTCGCCGATCACCGCGTCACCACAATCTTTACCTGGCTTGTTTGAAAATGGATTTAGGTGATACGTGTTGTTACAGCTGAAACACTGCTGGAGCAATTCCAGAATAGACTTTTCATCGCAAATTTCGCATGTTGATACTTCGCTAGACATTTAGGTACTCAATTTCGTGACTAAGTTTACGCTTCCACTTTATTTTATATCTTTATTCCGAAGAAAATAGTAGGCATCATTTTTTGATTTAATAATTCCCTTAAAATCAGCCCACTTGAGTTGATGCAAAGCAGAACCGATATCGGGACCCGCTGTTATCCCTATTTCTCTTAAATCGCTGGCTGTGAGATGACTTGAGCAGAGCTTCCACGTCGCTATGGCATCCACGAACGGGGCTGTTTTCGCCGAGTCTAGCGTACCAGCGATTGCGAGTGATTCTTCGTTTATTTTCTCGTAATACCTGATGTTATCTGCTGTAAAATGTGGCGCACGGTTGTTATTCAATATTCCTGATGCCTCTTGAACAAATAATTTTAGTTGTTTAGGTAGCTGTAATCGATCAAGAGCAGCGATTCGCATCTCGTCGGTGGCGTCCAGAAGTAAACCAGTGAGCAAAGTGCGTAAATTATAGCCAGTAAGAGGTTTGGTGGATCGAAAATTAGAGAATTCGAATGACAGCGCAGGATGACTTCTCTCTAGGACTCCCCACTCGTGCAGTTGCGAACAAATTTCTAGTGTGAGGGGCCCCTCAGAAATCTGCCTTAGTTCTGAAACAAGTCGTATTCCAGCTACATTTTCGAAACTTATCTCAGGCATGTGTAATTGGTGACTTGCGTTGGCATCTAACATCAATTCATGACTGGTTAACAACCTAGCAGCTCGCCAAAGCCTAGTAGGATCATCTACGAAAGAATTGTCATGTAGAGTGACTAATGTTCCGGTCTCTATTGCGGATAGCCCATTAAATGGGTCGTGGAAAGTATTTTCGATATCTTGGCTTAGACCCACGGCCATGGCATTGATAGAGAAGTCCCGGCGCTGGAGGTCCAGATTGATCTCTTTGGTTGTAGAAACAATTGGTAATCCACCAGGTCGAGTGTAGCGTTCAGTTCTTAATCTTGAAATATCGAGCTGTGTGTTGCTGTCTGTTCGAAGCGACGCGGTCAACAAATCTGAATGGCTCACTATGTCAATCTCGCTTGCGGTCCATTCACTCTGTACCGCTTCGGCAAGCGCCAACGAGTCACCATTCGTTGTGATATCAATATCCCTCACAGGTCTGTTCATTACTAGATCTCGAACGGCGCCACCAACTAACCAGAGATCGTGTCGGTGCCGGTTACTGTGATCGATGGTCATAGATAGCAACTGCTGGGCTTCTGGCGTCAATTGATCACGTAAAGTTCTCAGTGAAACATTAGACGATCCGAGAGGCGAGGAGTCTGGCATTATTGGGATCTATTGTATATTCGCATACGCACCTGATCAGTTGTTGATTTTTTCATGACAAATTCTTAAACTAGTAGTAGTGACTATCTTACAGGTTACAGGCGGGGAGCTGTTTGAATCGGAACAGCGGGGGCTTGTTATGTCATTGAATTCGCCGCACGTGCAAGCTTTCGATGTTGAGGCCAATTTACATTTGTTTGAAACGACTATTAACTACAAGTTTTCTGATAAGACTCTCTTCACTGAAGCGATGACGCATGCCAGTGCCTCCAACGAGTTTCCGGATACTTATTATGAGAATAACCAACGTTTAGAATTTCTTGGTGACGCTGTTTTGGGGTTAATAGTGGCGGACACCCTTTTTCATCGTTTTCCAGAAAACCGTGAGGGTGATTTAACGAAATGGCGAACGGCCTTAGTCCGTGGTAAAACACTTGCTGAAATCGCGCTGAGTCTGGATTTGGGGAGTTTTTTGATTCTTGGTGCGGGGGAAGAGAAAAGCGATGGTCGACGAAAGAGTAGTAATTTATCGGATTCACTCGAAGCCTTAATTGGGGCGGTTTACGTTGATGGCGGCCATACAGCTGCACGACAATTCATTAACTTGATTTATGCACCGTACGTTGATGTACTAGAGACATCAAATCCTAAAGGCGACCTACAGGAACTTGCAGCGACAATAAAGACACGACCGAGATATGTATTAGTTGAAGAGTCGGGCCCGGAGCATGAAGTCGAATATCGAGTTCGGGTTGAAATTGAGCTTCGCCCTGGTATTGCAAGAGATCCTCTCGTGGCTGAAGGAGTGGCTTCATCTAAAAGAGGTGCTGAAACAGCCGCAGCGGAAGATGTTTTGGCTCAGTTAAAGGAGATACTTAATTAATGACCAGGGGTAATTAATGCACTTAAAACAACTTCAGATTCAGGGATTTAAATCTTTTGCAGATCGAACTACATTCGAGTTTGGATCTGGGATGACAGTCATCGCCGGTCCAAATGGATCCGGAAAGAGTAACGTTACCGATGCAATTCGTTGGGTGTTAGGTGAACAGGCTGCGAGCTCCTTGCGAGCCAAGAAGTCTGATGACGTAATCTGGATAGGCTCTGACTCCAAACGGCCCGCAGGTTTCGCCGAGGCAACGTTAACTTTCAATAACACTGATCGATGGCTTCCCTCTGACTATTCTGATGTAGCTATCACTCGTCGGGTGCATAGGGATGGTCAATCCGAATATTTACTAAATAAGCGTAAAGTCCGTTTGACCGATTTAACAGAACTCATGGCAAAGGCAGATTTTCGCCAGGGATCGTATTCATATCTGTCACAGGGACTGGTGGACAAAGTTCTTTCATTGAAGCCTGATCAACGGCGTGCACTTATTGAAGAAGCAGCTGATCTGCATTCTGCTCGCCAACGACTGCGATTATCCGAACGAAGACTTAAAGAGACGCGCGACAATCTCGGACACGCTCGGATGCAAGTTAGAGAACTAGAGCCCAGATTACGTTCACTGAAGCGTCAGACGACACGAGCCGAGAAATATCAAGATCTGCGAATTATTTTAGATAAGGCATTTCAAGAATATTTCACTATTGGTCTCAGCGAGTCAGCGACGACGATCAAGCAGGCATCAGAAAACGCTACTCAGCTACGTATGATTCATTCGTCGACTAGACAGAGATTTGACGAGGCACAGAAAATGTATCTGGGTGTGCGAGCTAACCTCGAGAATACCCGAACTGAACTTGCAAGCGCAGAGCGAGAAGAGCGTGAGAGACGAGAAGCACTGCTGTATCTAGAACAAGACATGGCTCTCGCAGAGCAACGATTGGAGCTGTTTGACCAACGGCGAAATGATCTGGAAGAAAGCCTTTCACACGAACCAGAATCTCACTTATCTGATGACATGCCTGAGGTTTCAGACGAATCATTACGATTACTCGTGCTTACGAGTAGATCTGAGTTGGAGCAAAAGAAAGTTGCATTAGCGGAAGCTGATCGTGTTACACGAGAGGTTCTTCGTGATCTAGCTGAGCACGAAGCTAGACGTGCTCGTGTTAATTCTGAATATGGCGAGCTCGAAGCTCGACTACTCAATGTTGAGGCCTATGAAAAAAAGCAGACTCAGGACCATCTACGAAATAGTTCTGCGGCTAAATCTGTAGCTCAATCAATTGACCAACTTGATATTGACCTTGCCAGCCAGCGCAGCGATTTTCATGAAATACAACGATCACTAGAAAGTATGACTGAGCAGGTTAAGACGAGTGAAGATTCCTTTGAGGTAGCTAGGATGGCGCTGAGCTCCAAAACGAGTGAACTATCTCGCTTGGAGTCTGACGTCATAAGCCTTGAGAGGCAAATCGATCTTCAAGAGTTACTTGTACGGTCTACCGGTCAAATGTCAGAGGCCGTTGAATTTGTCTCTGACGTTTCAAAGTCAGACCCGAGTTTGTGGGTTGATATTCTGAGTAAATTAATTGATGTACCAGGTCGCTGGCAGACAGCGATAGAGGCATGGATGGGCGATAAGCTGACCTCCATAATTTTTTCAGATCAAGAATCCTTAAGAACCGTAATAGATCAAGCGAATAGTGAAATGGATAAGAATCTGCTTCTCTATTCTCGCGAAAGTGCTTTGATAAACGAATTGCTACCTCCTCCGGATCACGTTGGGGTAATAGGTCCACTTCAGGAGGTAATTTCGACTGATGACTATATGGTAAATTTGATGGCCCTGATATGCGCCGATACCTATTTAGTCAGTGATTTTGAATCAGGTGTGCTGCTGAGTGAAATGGGCTACAACGCCGTTACTGAGGCAGGTGAGGTATTTCAGAGTGATGGTGGAATTCGACTTCGCTCGTCGACCAATCCAGAGTCTTATCTTTCTTTGGTGACCGCTCTGTCAAATAGTGTCAGCCTACTCGAGGACACAAGAAAATTCGTAGTGGCAAGGTCGTTGGACCAGAGTAAACTCGAAGTAGAACTCGCGAGTGAAACCTCCGCACTTACTGACTCTAAGGAGCAGGTACTAAAGCTTGCAGAAAATAAAGAAGGAATAGCACTTGAGATTTCACGATTGGAAAAAGAACAACTTGGATTGAATGCGGAACGAACTCTTCTGCTATCTCAGCTTGAAAATAGTGAGCCTAAGAATGAAAGCATTGCAATAAAGCAATCTATTCAAGAACGCACAGCAGAAATTATAGAGATCGATAATGAAATCCAGCAGATTCGCGATCGAGCGTTGTCAGTCAATGCTGAACGCGATACCGTCGCACGTGAATTTGAGGAAGCAACTGCTCAACTCGCAGCTGCAGATGCGGATCAACGAGCACAGGAACAGCTGCGCGTGCAACGCGAGACGGATCGTCTTCACCGATTAGAAAGCCGTGCGCAATCGGTCAAGTCACTTAAGTCACTTGAGGATGCAACGGAAGAGCTTACTTTAGATATGACTCAACTGCGAGAGAAGATTTCGTCGCAACGGGTATCGCTAGCGGAGGCTAAAGCCGTGATAATGCCAATGGAAGCTAGGGCTCTGACGCTTACAAACGATGAATCGATGCTTCAGGCTAACCGGGCGGAATTGGAAGTTGAGCTTCGAGAGAATGAATCTAAATTACTTAACTCTGAACATGAATTGAATCGGCTAGAAGAGTCAGGTCAACGACTGATAAAAGAATTGGAAGCGGAGGAGTTTACAGCAGACATGTTCAGTCAACCTGCACTCGTTGATTATGGTGGCAAGTCGCCAAAAGAAGTGTTTGCGAATGCAGAAGAACAAGTAAACCAGGCGAGATCAAAATTAAGATCGCTTGGTCCGGTCAATATCGACGCACTCGAAGAATATCAAGAAATATTGGAACGCTACGAATTTCTTACTGGCCAAATTGTTGACCTGGAGCAAGCTCAAAGTGATGTGCGATCAATTATTCGTGATTTACGTGAGGAAATACGTACGGCCTTCGTGGAGACATTTGAGCAGGTAAACATGCATTTTCGAGAATATTTTACTAGATTTTTTGGCGGAGGGCGGGCTGAACTTAAGTTGGTCCAGCCGGAAAAACCCGCTCTGAACTCTGAAGTGAGCGAGGAGGTAGAACCCGATGAAGTTAGTGAAGGAGATGCGGGTGTCGGTGTCTTGGGTGGAGATAACTCCCTACTACCTGCGGATGGTGAGGCTGGTGTAGAAATTTATGCTCAACCTCCCGATAAGCGGATCACTCGACTTGCGGCGTTATCGGGTGGTGAGAGATCATTGACTTCGGTGGCTCTGTTGTTTGCACTGCTGTCAGTTAATCCATCTCCGATCGTTGTCCTTGATGAAGTTGACGCTGCTCTTGATGAGGCAAATATTGAACGATTTGTTCAAACTGTACGAGACTTTACGGGGGAAACACAGTTTATAGTGGTCTCTCATAGCCGAATTACTATAGAGGCAGCCGACTCGATATATGGCATATCGATGGGCTCTGATTCTACGAGCCAGGTGTTATCAATACAACTCGGTCACCCCGATGCTCAAAGTGCTGCATGATGGAATCATAAATGCGATTTCGTCGATCGCAGAAGGAATCTGACGTAGATCACGCCAAAATTCAAGAGGCTACAAAGAAAACTCGCCTATCGGTATTCAGTCGTGTAACCGGGCTCTTTGGCGCTGACGCGATAACCGAGGATTTTTGGGAAGAATTAGAAGAAATTCTGATTAGTGCTGATGTCGGAGTAAAAACAAGTTTCGAGATTTTAGATAATCTGAAAACCCAAAAATTCAAGACTCCTCTTGAACTCAAGAAGGCGTTGAGACACTCGTTAGTCCAAATACTCGAGTCTGTTGAGGAAACAACAGGAAAATTATGGCGCGGTAATGAACTGTGGCCCGATGCGGAAACGATTAATCCTCCAGCTGTTGTCTTAGTTGTTGGTGTCAACGGAAGCGGTAAGACTACTGTTATCGGAAGATTGGCATCGCTCTATATTGAGCAGGGCTATAGTGTCATTGCTGCTGCGGGCGATACCTATCGAGCTGCAGCTATAGATCAATTGCAAGCGTGGGGCCAAAAAATAGGTTTTGATGTGATTGCGCAGCAACCTGGAGCTGATCCTGCCGCGGTAGCCTTCGACGCAATTAACGCTGGAAAAGCACGGGCTTGTGATTTGATTATTGTCGATACGGCCGGACGATTGCAAAACAAGTCAAGTTTGATGGAAGAGCTTGGAAAAATTAAGAGAGTCATCACTAGGCAAATTGACAGAGAGCCGGATGAAGTATTACTTGTGGTTGATTCTACGACCGGACAGAATGGCTTAGCACAGGCTGAGGTCTTTACGAAAGAAGCTGGCGTCACTTCAATTGCACTTTCAAAACTTGACGGTGCGGGCAGGGGTGGGATAGTTTTCGCTATCGCGCAAGAGTATGGTTTACCAGTTAGGTTTGTCGGAGTGGGTGAGCAGGCTTCGGACTTAATTCCTTTCGTTCCAGAAGCTTTTGTGGAAGCCTTACTGCTCGATCGGGATGACTGAGACTTTTACGTAGAGGCTTTAAATGACTCATCTACTTCTCTGGTACTTCGCTATGCTAGTAATTTCATTTTCAGTCGTGGTTCCCACGATGGAGTTTTTTCGATCTTGTAGATCTCAAGGGTTCGCATACGCACGAGTGATCGGAGTTGCGTTCGTTTCGCTGTTAGTGTGGATGACTCTTAGATTCGGAGTCAATATATCTGTCATTACGGCTTCTTGTTTTTGGGTATTAATATTCTTTCTGTTAAGTGCATGGTTTATTCTCCACGATTCTTCAATCCTGCAGCGATTATGGGCACAGCGTCGAAAGATTTTGGTCGTAGAACTGATGTGGATTCATTTGTTTGGCATTATTTTATTTGCAAGATCACTCGCACCTGACGCCCTTGCGACTGAGAAGCCAATGGACTTAATGATACTTACAAGTATTTTTCGGAGTGAAGCTGTTCCACCTCCCGATCCCTGGTTTTCCGGCGTTCCACTTTCTTATCATCATCTCGGACATTTAGCCGCAGTTATCATCGGTAAATTATCTCAACAATCGATAGGCATGATTTTCAACCTGGCATTGGCTTCATCAGCTGCAACAGCAGGTACGGTCGCCGCCGTACTTGCGATCGATTTTCTACCAGACTTATCTGTATTCAATCGACGTAAACGCTTATTGGTTATCGTATCTACTGGCCTGATAACGCTGTGTACGCTATTTCTCCTGGCACCTTGGATTGGTGTTTTGAATATTATATTTTCTAACGGGAATTTGACGAACATCAACTTGAATTGGTTGAATGTAGAGAACTTTCCCTTTGTCACTGATGTTCGCTATGGAATTCCAGATCAATGGTGGTGGTGGTGGTACACAACTAGAATTTTTGCCGACAGCTTTGCTGAATTTCCAGCATTCACCTTTTTGCTCGGTGATCCTCATGCGCATGTATACGGACTACCAATAGTCCTCACGCTGCTTGCGGTTGGACTCAGCATCTCCAAGAGTCAATCCATACTAAGTGTGAAATACTGGTTTAGTCGACCTTTTAGCTTGATTTTTGTGACCTGTTTATTAGCTTCCCTTTGCATGACCAATGTATGGGACTTACCTATTTCGTTTGCCGCACTACTTGGGGTAGTCTGGCTTTGCCAAAGGAATGAACACAGAGGATATATTGATTCTTTGAAGTCGACTTTGAGCTTTTCAGTTCCAATCATAGTTTTATTAGGTATCATTCTGTATCCATTTCTCTCTAGTCTGACTCCCCCGGACACGGGCATCTCGCTCGTGATTGGCGAACATACGAATCTGGCACAATTACTATTATTTTGGGGCCCTGTTTTTTCTGTAATTATTGCGTCTGTATTACTGAACTGGCGTACAAATGACGTTGAGTACGCGGTTTTGTATACACCTATCAAGTGGGCATGTCTTGTCTTACTCATCTGGATCGTAGTCTTACTATTCACGGGTAACGCTACCGAAATCTTTAGCCGTGCTACCGGCTGGGTGACTTTAGGTTTATTAACTTGTGGTATTTTCCTAGCTCGGTTAGCTAGTGCTAAAAGCAATGATCAACTTTGGCATGTCTACTGGATTATGGGATTAGCGCTTTTGATCCTCATTGGAACAGAACTACTACGGATTGAGGATGCATTTCCAGGTCGATTGAATACCTTATTTAAAGGCTGGTTTATTAGTTGGGGCATCGCATCAGTTGCTGCTGGCGGTATTTATGGAACGTCTGTTGTCCTCCGCTCGACCGGAACTCTATCCACTAATAAGAGGGTACCTACCTTTTTATTAGTGGTACTGTGTCTTTTTGCCTTTAGTTCTATTATCTTTGTCCCTTCGATGGCGATTAGTCGAGCTTGGGAGGGGCAGACGCGTGGTCTGGATGCTACCAAATACATTGAGGTGCAACGACCTGGACTGGCCGAAGCTGTGAGATGGGCTGGAAATACTCTTGATTCGAACGAAGATCTGGTACTGCAGGCGGTAGGTGAGTCGTATCAAGGTGGAAATATGTTTTCAACCTTGACCGGAATTCCTACTGTATTAGCCTGGCCGAATCATGAGCGACAGTGGCGCAGAGATATTATGGAAACTGAACGTCGAACTGCTATAGATTACGTCTACCAAGATGGAGCCACTGGTCAAGGACTCGCAGCTCTTAGAAAATATAATATTAGTCATGTGCTTATTGGAGATTTTGAGAAAAGAGTTTATGGCGCTGATGTGGTATCAAAATTTGAGGATTGGGAGATGGTGTTTGTGTCGTCTGATTCGACCATAAAGATTTATCAGCTAAATCAATCCGTAACCGAATAGTCTCGGATAGAATCTACTAATGTATCCGCTGACGACTTATCAAGCCCGAAGTAAAATCAGTCAGTTGGCTAAATTCCTTGTTCACAACCCCATTTTTTTAGTGGTTCTAGGTATAGCTATTTTTGCGTTCATTCTTCGAACAGTAAATCTTGGTGATAGAGCAATGCATCATGATGAATCGCTACACGCTGAATTCGCTTGGCGATATTTGGTTGGACTCGGCTATCAGCACGATCCGATGATGCATGGGCCACTGTTGTTTAATTTGATAGGTGCTGCGTTTTATTTGTTTGGCGATTCTGAATTCACCGCGCGATTACCATTCGCACTGGCGGGATCGTGTCTAGTATTGTGTCCATTGCTGTTCAGAGAAAAACTCGGCTTCACAGGTGTGTGTGTGTGTGCCCTGCTTTTCTCGATATCGCCCTCGCTGCTCTACTACTCAAGATTTTCTCGCAATGACCTGTTGGTGACTTTGTTCACATTTCTACTAGTCGTATCTGTATGGAAATTGATTAGACCAAGGGAGCTGCCATGGTTCCGGCGGAGCGAGATTCGATCGAAGCTCTCGATCTGGCATGTGACTTTTGTGGTGGCCCTCAGTGGACTTTTCTTGACTAAAGAGTTGTCCTACATGATTGTTGCTTTACTTTTACTTTATCTAAATTTTGCATTGGCTCATGAGTGGACGAGCCAGCGTCATGGCAATAAACAAACCTTTGTTCACCGAGTTAAGGATGGTATTTGGCTAATTCCTGGAAGTTGGATAGTTGCGAGTGTTTGGCCATTTCTCGATCAAACGCGCTATCGGCTTCGGTTGCGAACACGACCTGAAGCCGATGTTTTAGTGTTACTAGGCACATTAGTACTGCCTTTACTCGGCGCAACTATCCGGATAGCGCAGCCCGAACTGTCGTCAAACTTTATCTGGCCTATTGTAGGTTTTCTTTTTGTGATGGCAGCATTAATAGGACTTGCTTGGAATGCTCGGCTCTGGATCTATTGTGCAACCATATTTTATACATTACTTTTACTTTTTTATACGACTTTTGGGTTAAATATGGACGGCGCACAGAGTCTTTTCTGGGATTCCTTGTCCTACTGGATTGATCAGCAAGAAGTAAAACGTGGCACTCAACCTTGGTTTTACTACCTCATGCTTGTACCGCTTTACGAGTTTCTCCCGCTTATACCTGCATTAATCGGAACAATATATTTTGCAGTGCGCAGAAAAATTGATGGTTTTCTTGGATTGTTGTTAGTCTGGGGATTTGGGATGTTTGTCGGGCTTAGTCTGGCGGGTGAAAAAATGCCATGGCTGACTACGCACATTGCGCTTCCATTCGCGCTTTTAGCGGCATACTATGCTTCTCTGTTTATCCGGATAAAATTTAGACTAACCCGTGCTAGAAAACTTCTAACAATAGTAGTCGGTTTTCCCTTGATACTCGCTATATTCGTGACTATGTGGACAAATATAGGACTTAATGTTCGCCATTCAGACACACCACTCGAACCAATGATCTATACTCAGACTTCTCCAGAGGTGCCGCAATTAGCAACACGCATCATTAAAAGTTTGGAGAATGGTTCTAGTACAGGAATTATCTTGGACACTGACTTGGCCTTGTCATGGCCGTGGGCGTGGTACTTACGTGGGCGTAATGTGCAATATACCCCTGGTAGCGAACTACAGTCGGGTGATTATGAGATCGATCCGACGAAGATCGCGATACTAACTGAGTTGAGTAACTATCAGCGATATGACCTTATGAAGAATCATGGTTTAGTGAAACCGTATATGCATAGGTGGTGGTTCAGTGAAAATGACTATAGACAAGTGACGTGGCAACATGTTTTTGTAATAAGTGCTTGGCCCGATCGGGTAAAACGACTTGTTTCATTTTTGAGATTCCGAGGCGAAACACCACACGGCGTTGAGGCATTTATTGGCTTTCCAAAATAAATACTGAAGGTAGCGATGAGTAAAATATTGAAAATTTTAGTAGGATTGATATTGAGTGCAATCTTCATATATTTCTCTTTTCGACAAATCAATCTTGGTGATGTCCGTGCCCGTGGATTGCAGTTTTCGTTCGTATGGTTGCTATCGGCGGTGCTACTCTACAGCGCAGGCGTGGTGCTTCGCGGGATAAGGTGGCGAATGATTCTTGCGAGTTCGACAGCCATTTCTACTCGGAACTCGATTTCACTTGTTGTCATAGGTATGTCAGCAAATAATATTTTACCGATGCGGACTGGAGAAATAGTGCGCTCCGGCATTCTCAGTCGTGAGACGGGAATGCCGACATTGACTGTTCTTGGAACTATTTTGCTTGAAAAAATTCTAGATACGCTAGTGCTTGTCGGACTGGCTGCGATTGCGTTGAGCGTGCTGAACCAAGAGGGATCCACATTTTTAATTGTCGGGGCGATAGTACTACTAACACTTGGTGCTAATCTCCTCTTTGTGCTTGTCAACGGAAGCATTTCTCGTCGATTATTGAAATTATTGTTTTTCTTGCCCGATCGAATTAATTCAATTGTTTCGGGTGTTATTTCACGAGTTCAATCTGGCTTCGGGACGATAGAATCGAATCAAATTTGGATCAAGGTTGTGCTGATCTCTGCGTTAATATGGATTCTGGAATCGATCTCGTATTTGTGTGTAGGGGCCTCAATAGGAATATTTTTGAATATTACTCACTTCACGATCGTAACATCAGCTTCTAATCTAGCAATTGCAGTACCCTCAACGTCAGGTGGAATTGGTCCATTCGAATTTTTTGCAAAGGAATCATTAACCTTCGTAAGTGATATTTCTGTTATAGATGCCGCGGTGTATGCTGTAGTACTCCATTTCTTACTTTTAGCACCTGTGAGTCTTGTCGGACTATTTTTAGCTTGGATTCGCGGATTGAGCATTCTTAAGATCACTAGGCAGGATGGAGAGGCTATGCGTACAAAATGACCGACATAGAATTAAAAAATAAGCAGGTCGCTGTCATTGGCGGTGGTGTCACAGGATTGGCTGCAGCGTACCACCTTGTTAATAATGGTGTGGATGTAACAATTTATGAAAGAGGTAGGACTTTAGGTGGTCAAGTAAGAACTATCGAGGTCGGTGGAAACCAAGTAGAAATTTTTTATCATCACCTGTTTCGATCGGATACGGTTGTGATTGAACTAATAAAGAAATTAGGCCATCACGATGATTTGGCTTGGTTGCCATCTGTTGGCGCAATGCATAGCGAGACAAAAATCTATCCATTCGTGGGCGCTCTCGACCTACTCCGTTTTGATAAAGTATCGATTTTTTCCAGATTACGGTTAGGTTTAGCAGCACTTTGGCTACGCTATGACTCAAATTGGCAAAAATACGAGGGTAAACGGGCGTCGAGCTGGATTAAGAAATGGATTGGAGATTCTGGCTATCGAGCGGTGTGGCGCCCGGTGCTGCGCTCAAAATTCGGAGCGCATTTTGAGGACATCTCTATGGCTTGGTTCTGGGGCAAAATTTACCTCAGATTTGCCTCACGGGATGGAATTTTGGCAAAGGAAAAGCTCGGTTACTTGCGGGGTTCGTTCCGTAAGTATATCGACTCACTCGCCGAGGCAATCCAAAAAGCATCAGGTACTGTCATAACCGAGACTGCAGTTGACGAAATATTGACTACTGACAACCAAGTTACAGGACTGCGGCATTCCCGACATGGCATAAGTAACCATGCGACATGTGATGCCATGTTAGTAACGACACCAACTAATATTTTTCAAGATATTGCACCACCAGCAGTCCTTGACTCACCATATGGTGAGCTATTGGATACGGTGCAGTATCAATGGGCGTCGGTTTTATTATTAGTATTGGACAGACCATTGTCAGATATTTATTGGTTGACGATGACTGATGAAGATATGCCATTTGTAGTGACTGTAGAACATACAAACTTTATTTCATCGAATGAGTACGACGGTAATCATATTGTCTATTTCTCGAACTATGCTGACCCAGATGATGCACTTATGCAGTTGTCTGTCGAAGAAGTACTTGACATATACATGCCCTATATAAAGCGTATTAATCCTGAATTTGACGAAGAATGGATTCGCTCCAAATGGTTTTTTACTGATCGAGCAGGACAACCTGTAGTCGATTATTTGTTTCATGAGCGAATTCCGCCACATCGAACGCCTGTTGAAGGCTTATATCTAGCTAACAATACTCAAATCTATCCGGAAGATCGGGGACAAAATTATTCCATTCGTATGGGTTTTCGGGCTGCGGACTTGATTTTGGCAGATCTAGCTGATCCAGCGAGTTAACTATTCTTAGAGAAGGTTGGAGTATCGAGGAATGAAGTTATAGCTGACCCTAGCGCAAGTGTGAGACCGAGTGGTTTCCCCCAGCTGCAAGGTGCAATTCCAAATTGGCAAGCCGCGAAAGCAGCCACAGCAAGAACAGCTAGCAGAATCCATGGGGCACGTCTTGTTACATAATGTGGCATGAACATCTCCTAATATTTTATTGAGTCTAGCTTAACGGCTTTCTCGGGAATTTGTTACTACCCAATTGGTATAACACGAGGCGGGCGTGCTAAAGCTTTTTTGTGAATCGCGTTTGGAGCTATGTCCATACAAGCACCACACCTGATACATCCATCCATGTTGATTGACCAATCACCAGCTTCTCCTTCAAATAGATCTTTGGGACAAATGGCCGCGGCTTCATCTAGCAATGGATCTGCCTGGTCAACGATTTCGAGCTCATACATCCCGGAGAGACTCAACGTCGGGTCATAGCCCGCTATGGCATCTTCATAGTCATTTCGAAAATGTTGCAGGGTGTTACGCATTGTCTTCGGAGAAAATTGACCGTGGACGCAGTTTGAATGCTGCAGCAAATCATCGACCAGTTTGAGATTGGGTGCATCATCTCGTCGCCCGCCGCCAGAGATGATTCTTCGTACAATCTCAGTTTGTCTCTGGTTGCCGCCATGACAGGTGGTACAGCGACCACATGATTCTTCCTCGACGAATTCAGAAAAGAGTTCATTTAGCACGAGGATATGAGTACCTTCTCCAATAAAAACAATTCCGCCGGCACCCATGATTGCATCCCATGGTCCAAACGAAGCGTTTTCGAGAATTAATTCATCAATTGCATTACTCGGTAGTAATGAGCCCAGTGGGCCGCCTGATTGGATAGCATAAAGCGAGCCTTGCTCCCCATTTGCCGAAACAATTCCTCCGCATGAGTCCAAAATCTTATTGAGTGGAGTCCCAAAGGGCAGTTCCATGAATCCAACCTGTGCGATATCTCCTGAGAAGGAGAATATTCGAGTCCCACTCATACTTTCAGTGCCGAGCTCCTTGTACCACTCGGCTGTGTGGCGAAGAATCATTGGTACGGTGGCATAGGTCTCAACATTATTCACATTTGATGGAAGATTAAATACACCTACCTGAGCTGGAAACGGTGGCTTTATTCTTGGCATACCCCGGGAGTCTTGTATTGACGAGAGAAGTCCTGTTTCTTCTCCGCAGACATACGCACCAGCTCCTCGTATTACTCGAAGGTTAAACTCTAGGTCAGACCCGAGTATATTTTTGCCAAGTAGTTGATTATTAATGGCGGTTTGAATGGCCTGCTCCATTCGATTTATCGCAAGAGGATATTCATCTCGTAAATAAATAAATCCAGTTCTCGAGCCAGTTGCCAAACCTGCTATGAGCATTCCTTCTATAAGTGCGTGCGGTTCACCCTCCATGACGACCCGATTGACCCAAGCTCCAGGATCTCCTTCATCGGCATTGCAAACTACATAATGATCGTCTCCTT
>Ga0114933_10002931_pt1 | contig 17112 bp, 13 predicted proteins | sample 4SBtaG_FD_89691 | JGI IMG/M metagenome (GOLD analysis project Ga0114933, IMG submission 89691) | Deep subsurface microbial communities from Kolumbo volcano to uncover new lineages of life (NeLLi) - 4SBTROV12_W25 metaG | ecosystem: Environmental > Aquatic > Marine > Volcanic | place: Kolumbo... | reverse complement strand
CTGGGGCGCAACACGGCCCCCCGGGCAAAGTGAAAAATCGAGGGGTGATGGCACCCGCAGGCACCTCCACCCCCCGATCTCTCTTCTGAATCCTCCTGAAGCGGAGCCTCAGGAAGCCCCGGTCGTCTCAGGGGCCGCGCCGCGGGGAGCGGCCCCGACTCAAGCTCCACGCATGATGCGAGGCTGCTTCATCTGGCCCGGTTAGTTGCTGGCCTGAAGGAATTCGCGGATGGCATCCGCGTCGGCCCCAGTCAGCTTTGCACGCACGCGCATGTGGAACATGATGGCACCCCACTCCGAATCGCTGAACTGAGAGGGTGATCTGAAGTTGTGACATCGTCCGCACCATTGAGCCCAGAGCTCGGAGCCCGATTTGGCCGGCGGGGCGCTGGAGTCACTACCCACCGATCCCTTCGTCTCCGCGCAACCCAAGGCCAGGAGCAGTCCTCCCAACATCAGAACGGGCAGCGGCGACAATTTGCTGATCAATCTTGAACGAGTATTCTTCATGGTCTTTTCCTTTTGCTGTGTACCTAGAAGCCCGTGGCCCACTGAAGAAGCACGGCGTCGGAGTTTGTGCCTGGACTGTCCTTGTCATCGATTTGATAGGCAAGCTTGAACACGCTGCTGGGACCTACCCAGTAGTTCATGCCAAGGGTGACTCGCGACCGGTCCAAGGCTCCAGGGGCTCCCGTGGGAAGATCGAGCTCTTCGTAACGCAGGACTCCTTCGAGGGCTCCCAAGACACTGCCATCGGCGGGTCGATAGGCAGCCTGGACGTAACCGCCGCTGCGTTCGTTGTCGTAGCTCGCCGGCCCGAAGTCGGAACCGCTCGGGTCGTAAACAACATCCTCTACGTCCGAGAGAACCCACTGTCCGCGCCACTCAAGGGTTCCGCCATCGCCCGCACTGACGTAGTTGAAGTCCAAGGACTGAATCGTCGCGTCCGCGTCGGCCACGGAGCTACCCTCATCGGTCACCTGCGCGACCTCGATCGAGTAGCCGACCTCCAGCTCGGAAGTTGGGAAATATCCGAACCTGCCGCCGATCGCCTTGCTGTTGTTCGAGTCCGGCCAGTTCTTGTCGTTGAGCGACCCGTAACTTGAGCCACTTTCTTTCAGGGACGGTCCATTGGACGCGTAGATTGCGTAGGTAGCGTTGCTCGATCCAACCTCCATCCCACCGTGCAACAGGACACCCACCTGGGTGAACGCCTGGATCCTGCCGGAGCCGACGGCCAGAGGCTTGTCGGGCAGCTTGTTGATCCATGCGGGGTGCAAGTTGGCCGCAAAATAGTTCGAGGGATTCAGGAAACGGCCCATGCTGAGAGTCATGTTGTCGTCGATGACATAGGACATCTGGGCGTACTCAAGCGCAGCATTCGTGCCGCCGTCCTCCAACTCCAACTCAAGTTCACCTTCCACGAAAATGCGATCACTGACGTTCCAGAGGAAAATTGGGAAGAGGTCCGCGCCGATGTTTGAGGGGCTGCCCTCAGCGTTGGTGTAGTTACCCCTTGCGTATCCCGTCAGCAGGAAATTGCGCTTCCCAGGTGATGCTTCTGATGCGTCCATCGACATGTTGAGCAACTGCTCGTCGATTTCGTCCAGGCTCACGTCCAGTTCACTCTGACCAGTCTCTTGCTTGTCTTCGAGGTCCTTGATCTTGGATTCAAGACTCTGGACCTTCTTCTCGAGCTTGTCGACCTTGCCTCCGCCTTGGTCTTGGGCAATCCCCGCGACCGATAGGGAAGTCAGCACAACGCAGCTCAGAACTCCGCGTCCTAGATTGCTGCACATCATTGAGATCCTCCTGATGAGTGGTTCTCTGGGAATTGATCTTTCGACCTAATGACTTTCGTTTTTCCGTCTTCTGTTTCTTGTTTCTTGGGCCGCACAGCCGCGATCCTCTTGAGTGCCTTCACGCTGGCGACCTCCTTGGAACCGCAGTAGGGGTTGTCCGGTTTGGACGAGGTCTGAACCCACCGCGCAGCTCCAGTCTTGGTGGCCTCTTGACACTCGAACACGATGAGAGGTGCCTTCAGGGAATGGCCAAATCGTTCCCAGGTCTCTTGCGCGGCCCGGGACACCCCCACAAAGGAGGTGCGCATGTCTGCCAGCTTCTTGGCGCTGTCCATTCCACTGACGGCCTTGTCCAGAGCGGCCACGCTCTGCATCCAGGGTTCGACAAGGTCCTTGGGCAGTTTCTTCGCATCCACCTCCTTCAGGTCTCCCACGGCCGAGGCCAATCCTGGTAGCGCCGCCACGAAGCCTTTCTGTTCTCCTTTCGCCAAGGAGGCCCGGAGCTTGTCGTAGGCTCCGAAGAGGCCCCCCAACTGCGCGCGCAGGCTATCGGGCGCTCTCAACTGAGGCGGGACGAGGGCTAGCTCCTCCTCATCAAGGGCGCGCAGGTAACGCACGACTTGCCAGCGCTCTTCCACACTCAAAGAGTCGCCGAAAGCAGTCATGGGTGCCCGGCCGGTCGTGATCTTCCAAAAGAGGGCTCCGTCACTCTGGCCTTGCGTCTTCTTGCTGGTCAGGTCCCCGACCGGCACTTCAAGCCCGCTGGCCGCGGTGCCGTCACCCACGCCCGTTGTGCCGTGGCAGGACACGCAATGGGCCGTGTAGAGGACCTTGCCTTTGGCGACGATGGCGGCCTGGTCGGGTAGAGGGTTTCTCTTCCTAGCGGAGCGCGAAGGCACTTTCCACTCAGGCTGTTGAGCGCTCGCGAGGTCAGCCGAAAAGGACAGGCCCAGCAGGACAGTTAGCGCAGTCGAAACGATGCTGTGCGTCATTGAAGTCGGTCTCCTTGGATCGAATGGAGAGTAGGCACGTCCTGAGCGACCCCCAATAGGGACATTGGCCGAGACGGTGAGTAATCACTGCTCATGGCCCTGCCAGCATCCAGCACTCAAGATGCTCGTACTCGCACCGAGTCTCAGCGGACTGCGGCGCGGGCCGACCCTCCTGCGACATGGCCCAGACCTTCCCTCCAATAACCAACACCCTGGCCCGGGTGAGCGTTCTCGGTTTCGTCTTCTTGGTGGGAGGAACTCTGTGGCTCCTGTCGGCCGTGTTCGGCTCGCCTTACGTGTCGGGCGCGGGGCTCACGCAACCCCAGCCAGTGGCCTTCAACCACCGGACCCACGTTGGGGGCCTGGGTTTGGATTGCCGCTTCTGCCATGCGTTCGTCGAAGAGTCTGCGACCGCTGGCTTGCCTCCGACAAAGACATGCATGGCGTGCCATTCGCAGATACTCGCCGACAGCTCGCTGCTCGCACAGGTGCGAGACAGCTACGCAACGGATGTGCCCATCCCGTGGACACGCGTGCACGACCTCGAGGATTTTGTGCGTTTCGATCACAGCATTCACGTGGCGCAAGGCGTGGGGTGTTCCAGTTGCCACGGACAAGTTGACCAGACGCCTCTTGTGGCCCAGGGCGCCTCGCTGCAGATGTCATGGTGCCTTGCGTGCCATCGCCATCCAGAGCCGTTTCTCCGCGCTCGGGAAGATGTGTTCGACCCCCAATGGCTGCGGCCGGCGGACCAAGAACTACGGGGTGCGCACTACTTGACCGAGCGTTCTATCCGGCCTTCGGTCCTGAGCGACTGTTCGCTCTGCCATCAATAGGACCCACGCACGATGACCCACTCGTTAGAGCAACCCGCGCGCGGAACCACCGAGCGCCGAGAGTTCCTGCGCCTCATGGGTGCCTCCCTCGCCCTGAGCGGAATGGGCGCATGCACCCGTCAGCCGACCGAGCGCATCTTCCCCAGTGCCCGCTCACCCGAGTCGCGGGTGCCCGGCAAGCCCCTGTTCTTCGCCACGGCGATGCCTAGGACTGGCGGAGCCCAGCCCATCCTGGTCGAAAGTCACATGGGGAGGCCGACGAAGATCGAGGGCAACCCCCTGCATCCGGGCGGCTTCGCCGGGACCCTGGCCCAGACCCAGGCGTCCGTGCTGGGACTCTACGACCCCGACCGCTCCAAGGTGGTCAAACGCGCTGGCCGAATCAGCAACTGGCCCGCCTTCCTGGGTGCCCTGCGGGATGCCCTGGACGGACTGGACGAGCAGGGCACGGGGCTGCGCGTCCTCACCGAAACGGTCCTGTCCCCTTCCCTCGCGGACCAGCTTTGGTCTGTGCTGGGGAACCGTCCGGGGGTCCAGTGGCATCAGTATGAAGCCGTGAACCGCGACCTCGCCCGGGCGGGCGCACTGCTGGCCTTTGAAGAAGACGTGCAGATGCTCCCGCGCTTCGAACGAGCGGATGTGGTTCTGTCCATCGACGCGGACTTCATGACAACTGGGCCGGCGAGCGTGAGGCTCGCTCGGGATTTCGCGGATCGCCGCCGAGCCCATAAGGAAGGGACGAACTTGTGTCGCCTGTACGCCATGGAGAGCGCGCCGTCGCCCACGGGTTCCTTGGCCGACCACAGACTGCCTCTCTCCCCAGCGCGCATCGACGCGACCACGCGTGTCATCGCGAGAGCTGTCGGCGTGGAAATTGACGCGCCGGAGATTGCCTCGCTACCCGCGCCGGAGCGTACCTGGGTGAAGGCCCTGGTAGAAGACCTGCTCGCAAGGCGCGGCCGCGGGATCGTCCTCGCTGGTGAATGGCAAGCACCCTCCGTTCAAGCCCTGGCGCATGCCATGAACGACGTACTTGGGAACGCCGGCACGACCGTGGACGCGTACGATCCGATCGAGATGGAGCCCATCGACCAAGGCCCATCCCTGCGGCAATTAACCGCAGACATGGAAGTCGGTGAAGTGCGCGCTCTGGTCATTTTGGGGGGCAACCCCGCTTACACAGCCCCCGGCGATCTGGCCTTCGGCGAAGCCCTTTCCAAGGTCCCCTTTTCAGCGCATCTTGGCCTGCATGAAGACGAAACGTCGCAGCGTTGTGGGTGGCACATCCCCGAGGCGCATTTCCTCGAATCTTGGACCGACACCAGTACCTACGATGGAACCGCTTCAATCGTCCAACCGCTGATCGCACCCCTCTACGAGGGGCGCACCCCACACGAAATCGTGGCCGCCCTGGCCGGGCTAGTGGGAAAATCCAGCCACGACATCGTGCGCGGGTTCTGGAAACGAGAGAGCTTCACGGATGACTTTGAAGCCCTTTGGGCCAAGTCCCTGCACGACGGCTGGCTGCAAGAGACGGCCTTCGAGCCCAGGCCCGTGTCCCTCAGTTCGAGTCTGGGGGGAGCTCTCGCGCCACCTGCCGCGCCTGCGGGAAAAGACAGCGTCGAGGTTGTGCTGCGGCCGGATCCCGTGATTGGGGACGGCCGTTTCGCCAACAACGGCTGGCTGCAAGAGCTGCCCCGGCCCATTACGACGCTGACCTGGGACAACGCGGCCTGCATCAGCCCCGCGACCGCCCGCCGCATGGGAATCGACACCGAAGATCTCGTGAGGGTGACGAGTGATCAGGGAGCGGTCGAGATCGCGGCCTTGATCGTCCCAGGACATGCGGACGATTGCTTGACGCTGCACCTTGGTTACGGCCGCTCGAGCGCGGGCAAGGTGGGATCGAGAGTGGGACGCGATGTCTTCGGCCTGGTTTCTTCCACGGGCGCAGGGGCCTGTTTCGCCGAACTCCAGCGCACCGGCGGCCACTACCCCCTGGCGCGCACGCAGCTGCACCACGACATTGAAGGGCGCGACATTGTGCGTACCGAGAGCATCGCGGATCTCTCTTCGCACGTCGGAACCCACCACGAGGACCACGAGCCTTCCTTGGTCGCTGCATCGGATCCCCACGAGGGATACGCCTGGGGCATGGTCATCGACCAGTCGACCTGCATGGGTTGCAACGCCTGCGTCGTCGCCTGTCAGTCGGAGAACAGCATTCCCATTGTTGGCAAGGATGAGGTGCGGCGGGGCCGAGCGATGCATTGGATTCGTGTCGACAGCTACTTCGAAGGGGAAGAATCCTCGCCCCGAATTCTCCATCAGCCGGTTCCCTGCATGCACTGTGAGAATGCGCCCTGCGAAGTCGTGTGCCCCGTAGCTGCGACGGTTCATAGCGCGGAGGGGTTGAATGATATGGTCTACAACCGCTGCGTCGGAACGCGCTACTGCGAAGCCAACTGCCCGTACAAAGTCCGCCGCTTCAACTACTACCTCTACGCCGACTTCGAAACGCCTAGCCTGAAAATGATGCGCAACCCGGACGTGACCGTCCGCAGTCGGGGGGTCATGGAGAAGTGCACGTACTGTGTGCAGCGCATCAACGAGGCTCGCATTCAGGCCAAGAAAGAGGGTCGCGAGATTCGCGACGGCGAAGTAACGACCGCGTGTCAAGGCGCCTGTCCGAGTTCCGCCATCGTGTTCGGAGACCTTCAAGACCCGCAAAGCCAGGTTTCGAAGCTCAGGCGGTTGCCACAGAACTACGGACTTCTGGCCGAATTGGGGGTCCGCCCGCGGACCACCTACCTCTCCAAGATCGTCGACCCCAACCCCGAGATCGATCAGGGCTGAGTCCGCCATGACCTCCAAAGACCACGTAGCGCCCGGTGATTCAGGCGAGCCGATCCTGGCTTCTGGGCACGACATGGTCTCGATCACCGACAAGATCAGTTCGTTGGTGTTGGCGCGCGGCGCTTCGCGCGGCTGGTACCTGGGGGCTGGCGTGGCCTTCGCGCTGGTTCTTCTGCTACTGGTGTCCCTGTCCTATTTGCTCCTGAAGGGCGTCGGAATATGGGGGCTCAACAACCGCGTCGCGTGGGGTTTCGCGATCATCAACTTCGTCTGGTGGATAGGCATCGGACACGCGGGAACGCTGATCTCCGCTATCCTGCTGCTGCTCAAGCAGCAGTGGCGCACGTCAATCAACCGCTTCGCCGAGGCGGTGGCAGTCTTTGCCGTGATCTGCGCGGGGATCTTCCCCGTGATCCACCTGGGACGGCCGTGGCTTGCCCACTGGCTCCTGCCCTACCCCAACACCATGGGACTGTGGCCCCAATTTCGCAGCCCGCTGGTGTGGGACGTGTTCGCCGTCGCCACCTACGCGTCCGTGTCCACGGTCTTTTGGTACGTGGGCCTGGTCCCGGACCTCGCGACCCTGCGCGACCGCGCGACGAGACGTTGGCCCAAGATGGTCTACGGCTTCCTGTGCATGGGCTGGCGCGGCGCTACCCATCACTGGGATCGCTACGAGACCGCCTATCTCTTGCTGGCCGGCCTGATCACGCCGCTCGTGGTCTCCGTGCACTCGGTCATCGCCTTCGATTTCGCTGTCTCCGTGGTACCGGGCTGGCACACGACGATCTTTCCGGTCTATTTCGTGATCGGCGCAGCCTTCTCGGGCTTTGCCATGGTCCTGACCATCGCCATTCCGGTGCGCGCCATCTATGGGCTGGAAGACTTCATCACCATCCGCCACATCGAGAACCTGGCGAAGATGCTGCTCTGCACTGGGCTGATCCTCAGCTACGGCTACCTGATGGAGATCTTCATCGCTTGGTACGGCAGCAACGGATTCGAGCAGTTCATGATCCGCAACCGCATGACGGGACCCTACGCCCCCGCCTACTGGTCCCTGATCTCCTGCAACGTCCTGATCCCCCAGCTGCTCTGGTCCCAGAGAATCCGACGCAACACGCGCTTCCTACTGGCCATCGCTCTTGTGGTGAACATCGGCATGTGGTTGGAGCGCTTCATCATTGTGGTCACCAGCTTGCATAGGGACTATCTGCCGGCGAACTGGGACATGTACGTGCCGACCTTCTGGGACTGGTCCACCTACGCCGGGACCATTGGCCTCTTTGTCCTCCTGCTCTTCCTCTTCATACGCTTCATGCCCGTCATCTCCATTTTCGAGATGCGGACCTTGGTGGAGCAGGCCGGAGAAGAAGACTCCAAGACCCCCGATGAGGCCCAGCCGTGAGAGCCCGAAGAGAGCCTCGCCCGCAGTGGTACGGATGCCTGGCGGAGTTTGAAAGCGCCGACGAGTTGCTCGCCGCCGTGAAGGCGGCGCGCGCAGCGAACTACAGCCTGATGGAGGCCTACACCCCCCATCCCATCGAGAAGGTGTCCGACGAGCTCGCGCACAAGAACCACCTGCCCTTGATCGTCTTGATCGGCGGCGCGGTGGGCGCCCTCACCGGCTTCTGCCTGCAGTATTACACGGCCGCCATCAGCTACCCGCTGAACGTGGGCGGCAAGCCACTGAACAGCTGGCCCTCCTTCATCGTTGTGACCTTCGAGATGACGATTCTGTTCGCCGCAATGGCAGCCGTCCTGGGCATGTTCGCCCTGAACCGGCTCCCGCAGCCCTACCACCCGGTCTTCCACGCGCCGAACTTCGAACTCGCCAGCCGCAACCGCTATTTCCTTCTCATCAAGTCCAGGGACTCCAACTACGACCCCGTCAAGACTCCCGAACTACTCCGAACGCTCACTACGCTCAGCGTTGTGGACCTTCCCTTCTGAGGCCGCCCCAGTCGTGCACAAGCATTCATTCCCCCGCCTCTCGGGCGCGAAGTCAACCATCCTTGTGGGTGTGCTCGCGCTCGTTTCATGCCGGCAGGACATGCACGATCAGCCCCGCTACGAGCCCTACGAGGGCAACGATTCCTATGCCGACGGACGCAGCGATCGTCCGCAGGTCGGGGGAACGATTGCGCGAGGGCAAATGATGCTCGACGAGCTACTGCACACGGGTAAGGAGCATGGCGAGTTCGCCGCTCGTTTCCCCTTCCCGGTTACCGCCGAGGTGCTCGAGCGCGGACGCGAACGGTACGACATCTACTGCTCGATCTGTCACGACCGCACGGGCTACGGGCGGGGACTAGCCGTACAGGGCGGCTTTCGACCGCCCTCTTCCTTCCATGAAGATCGGCTGCGCGAGGCGTCCCCGGGGCACTTCTTCGACGCCATCACCAACGGTTTCGGGACCATGTACGACTTGCGTGACCGAATCAACCCGCGCGATCGTTGGGCCATTGTGGGTTACATCCGCGCACTACAGGCCAGCCAGAACGTTCCCTTGCAGACACTGCCAGAGAGCGTCCAGTCTCAGTTGTCGGAGGTCCGATGACGAACAGCCCGCACAGTGTCAACCCGCGCAGCAACAACCCGCGCAGTGGCAGCCCGCACAGGGACAGCCTGCTCCTGCAACGTCTCAGCAAGTACGCCCTAGGCGCTGGAATCGTGTTGGTAGTGCTCAGCCTGGTCGCGCTACTCCTTGATCCGCTCCAGTTCGAGCGCTCCTATCTCGTGGCCTTCTTCTTCACCCTCGCTCCCGCCGCTGGTGCCCTGGCCTTGCTCGCCATCTATCGGCTCACGGGCGGACGATGGGGCGATGCGATTTTCGACATCCTCGCCGTCGCCGTCCGCACCCTGCCGTTCTTCGCCCTGCTCTTTGTGCCAATTCTCATCGGACTCGGTGATGTCTTTCCCTGGGCAGCTCCGGGCTGGGCCGAGAGCGAGGCGGCCACCCAGCACAAGCTGCTCTATCTGGACGTGCGTTTCTTCGTCGCGCGCGCGGTTCTGTACTTCGCCATCTGGAGCTGGCTCGCCCACCGCACCCTGGCGCCGACGACCGAGACCGCATCGACTCGTGCCAAGGGGCAGGGTGCCATGGCACTCCTTGCCTACGTGCTGACGACCACCTTTGCCGCGTTCGACTGGGGCATGTCCCTGGGGCCCGAGTGGTACTCGACCATGTACGGGTTCATCGTCATCGTGGGGCAGATCCTGTCCGCCCTCACCCTGGCCATCCTCATCCGCTGGCTCCTGGATCGGATCCACCCCGAGCGCGCACTGGAGGCCCAGGGCTATCACGACCTGGGCACGCTCCTGTTCGCATTCGTCACGACTTGGGCCTACCTGGGATTCTCACAGTTCCTGATCATCTGGTCGGCAGACCTGCCCGAGGAAGTTGGCTACTACATGGAACGGCTCGCCCCGGGCTGGAAGGTCGTGGCTACGGCCATCTTGATCGTTCACTTCGCCGTGCCCTTCATGCTGCTTCTCATGCGCAAGGTGAAGCGCAAGGCGCGACATCTTGCTCTTGTCTGCGCGCTGGTGTTCGCGGCGCGCCTGCTGGAGTTCATCTGGCTGATCGTCCCTGCTTTCCACCAAGAGGAGTTCCGTATTCACTGGCTCGACTTGGTCCTGCCGCTCGCTCTCTTGAGCCTGTGGTGTTGGATCGTCCTCGGAACTCTCCACAAGCGTCTGGCGGCGCACTCGCCGCCCCTGTCCACCCTCGAACCCACGGTGACCCCATGACGCCCCAGGAACACGCGTCCCCTCAAGGGTCCGCCACTTGGGCGCTCTTGCCCTTGGCCTGGCTCGTCCTGGCCGTGGCCGTGCCCGCCGCGTACATCGGGTTCACCGCAGCGGGTCCCGACGGCAATGCTCCCCCAGCCACTCGCGACGAGCAGGCCCTAGCGGAGCATCGCGCCAAGATGCAGGAGTGGCTCGACAGCTACGGCTGGGTGGACCGCGCAGGCGGAATCGCCCGAGTCCCCATCGAGCAGGGCATGCAGGCCGTCCTGCGCGAGGGCCTGCCCGCCCGTGAAGCGAATGAAGGGGAGCGTTGATGATGTCCAATTTGCACAAGATCCCTTGCGAGATCCTCCGCCATTTCGGGCAGGCTCGGTCGTCCGCCGCTCGTCCGCTTGGAGGTTGCGCCAATGTGGGATGAGATCCTCGGTCCCCGCGGCGCCTCAGAGTTCGCCAGCAGAGTCGATCTGCTCTCCCTGTTCGTGCTGGGAGTCGGAGCTCTCTTCTCGCTGGGCGTGTTCACGACCGTGATCGTGTTCAGCATCAAGCACAGGCCTCCGGGGCAGCAGCGGGCCGCGCCGACGCGCGCCGTCCGCGGGTTCGTGGCCCTCTGGACGGGCGTTCCCCTGATGGTGGTGCTGGCCGTGTTCTTCTGGAGCTCCAAGATCCAGGCCGGACACGCCAGCGCTCCGCCCGAGAGCCTGGAGATCTTGGGCAGTGCACGCCAGTGGTTGTGGACCTTCGAACACGAGAACGGCCGTAAGGAGATCAATGCCCTGCATGTTCCCGTCAATGTCCCAATTTTGCTGAACCTCGAGTCCGAGGACGTCCTTCATCGCCTCTCCCTGCCCGCATTCCGGATCCAGCAGGACACCCTGCCTGGCATCCCCACCCAGATGTGGTTCCGTCCAACGCGCGAGGGCATGTACCGCTTGTTCTGCACCGAGTTCTGCGGGACGGGGCACTCCTCCATGTCGGGCATGGTTTACGTGCTCGACCCGATCACCTATGGGCACTGGGTCACCGGGGACAGCGCGTCCCTGACGCCCGAGGAGGCCGGCGAAATGCTGTACGCAGCCTTCCGCTGCGACAGCTGCCACGCTCCCTCGGGCGAGGGTACCGGGCCAGCCTTGGCGGGCAGGTTTGGAACGGACTCAATCCTCGGCGACGGATCTGCAGTCCTCTTCGACACAGCCTACATGCGGGAGTCGCTACTCGAGCCCAACGTCCGTTTGGCCGAGGGCTACGAGCCCATCATGCCCTCCTACAAGGGACAGCTCGACGAGAGTCAGATCGCCCAACTCAGCGCCTACCTCGAGTCCCTAGCCTCCGACTGAGCGTCGAGCAGGACCCATGAACACCACCCAAGTACCGGACGCGCGAAGTTACCTGCAGACCCGACGGGGAATCTGGTCCTGGCTGCTCACCACCGATCACAAGCGCATCGCGATCCTCTATCTGGCGTCGATCACGATCTTCTTTGTGCTCGGTGCCGCGACGACGAGTCTGTTGGGAATCGAGGCTCTGCAGCCTGAGGGCGACGCCATGTCCCCCGAGAACTTCGATCGGATGTTTACCCTGCACGGCTTGTGCATGGTGTTCTTCTTCCTGCTTCCGGTGCTCACCGGCGTGCTTGGGAACTTTCTCGTCCCGTTGCGGATTGGGGCGAGCAATCTGGCCTTTCCCAGGCTAAACCTCGCCACTTGGTACCTCTTCGTCGCAGGCGGCCTGCTGCTGCTTGCGTCCACATTGCACGGCGCAGTGGACGCGGGCTGGTCGCTGCTGCTGCCCTACAGCGCACAGTCCTCCGGGGCTGAGCTTGTCCCGGCCATCCTGGGTGTGCTTCTGGCTGGCGTCTCGGTGGGGCTGATGGGTCTGAACATGGTGGTCACTGTGCACCGCATGCGCGCCCCGGGGATGACCTACTGGAAGGTCCCGGTGTTCGTCTGGGGACAGTACGCCTGCGGCCTCCTGCTGGCCCTTCTGACTCCTGTGCTCGTCGCGGCGCTCGCCTTGCTCCTGCGCAACGAGCTCGGTTACGCGCCCTTCGTGGCGGAAACGAGTGGGGATAGCTTGCTCTTCAAGAAGCTCTTCTGGACCTACGCCAATCCCGCTCTCCACGCCCCGCTGCTCGCGGGCATCGGCGTGATGACCAAGGTCCTCACCACCATCTCGGGCCGGGTGCTCTACGATCGTCGCAGAGTCATCATCGCAATCATGGCCATCGCCCTGCTGCACCTGCTCGCCGCGGGCCAGTCGTTCGCGCCCGAGACTCGGGGCATCTACGTAGGCAACCTCTCGTCCCTGTTCGCTCTGCTCGTTGCCGTCCCCAGCGCCGCCATCATCGTCCACTGGGCCGCCACCCTGCAACCGGGCTCCCAGCGCTTCACGGCCCCGATGCTCTACGTCTACACGTTTATCGGCCTGTTCACCATCGGAAGCGCGACGAACCTGTTCCTCGCGGCCTCACCCCTGGGCTCCCACTTGCAGGGTACGGCGTTCGGCGTGGCGCACCTGCACTATTTTGTCGCGGGTGGGGTGATCACCGCGTTCCTGGGCGGGCTGCACTTCTGGTGGCCGGAGATCACGGGCCGCCTGTACCCAGAGATGCTGGCCCGTGCTGTCGCCGTGGTGGTCTTCGTGGGTTTCAACTTGATGTTCCTACCCCAGTTCCTGTTGGGCTACCTGGGCATGCCGAGTCGCATGCACGCCTACCCACCGGATTTCCAAGTGCTCAAGGTGCTCTCCTCGGCCGGTGCCACGATCTTGGTCGCCGGCCTCGTCTTGCCCGCCCTGTACCTGCCCTGGTCCTTTTTCTGGGGTCACAGATCCACATCCCACCCGTGGGAGTAGCGGCGGGAGGAGGATACGCTCCTACCAGAGCAGACACCTCGGCTGAATCTCGGCCAGGCACACCGCGATCAAGGAGTACACCTCATGCGGGTGTTTTCACCAGACCTGGGGCACCGATGCATTCGTCGTTGGCAGAAAGCGGTTGGGTGCCTGGTTCCGTCAGTCCGTCCAGCAGACTCGAGATGTCCATCAGGAACAGCTCGAAGTTGAGTGGCGGCCGGACCTTGACGAAGACGAAGGGCCTGCTGTCCTGGGAGGCATTGGGCGCCCACTTCGGACCGAGCTCGTGGGTCAGCTAGTGCAACCGGGTTCCATCGTGGTTGATGGTGAAGATCGTCATGGGCGTGGTGCCCTGGCCCCGCTCGGCCCTCGGCCTGGCCCGCATGAGGATGGTCTCCACGTCGTTCAGGTAGAAGGCCCCGCCTCCAGGCCAGCCCGACCTAAATCGCTCACGCGGGTCCCATGTCCATCAAGGCCTGGCTCAGCCAAGGCACTGGAACCCAGTCCGTATCCAACCGTGGCGCAATCAATCTCAACGAGTGGAGCGGAAGCCATACCAGAAAGTAGGGACTGCAGCCGTGGAGGATCAGCCGCAAGCGCCGCTCCATGGCGAGGATTGGAGGATGCCGTGCAAGGGCTTGATCGGTACCAGAGCCCTGATTGCGCGGCCGATTTGTGGCTGACATTTTCGGCGGCGAGGGCTTCCCGGCCCGTCAAGACTTGGGGTACAGGCCACTGGTTTGCAAGGTCGAACAGAACAACGGCTATCCGCCCCAGCTCCCCAGATTCACGTACACCATGGTCAAGCCTTTTCTCGATTGCCGCGGGCTCAATTGCCCCATGCCGATCGTTCGTATCAGCCAAGCCATGGCCAAGCTCGATGAAGGTGGCATTCTGAGTGTTCGGCCAAGATCACGGGCCATACGTTGCTACTCATTGACGAGCAATCTGTCACCACTGCGCAACTCCAACGCCGTGGTTAGCCAACTGACGTCCGAGCCCACGGCAGCTGCCAGAGCATCGAGCGCACCAGCGGGCAAGGTTGTGAAAGACTCTCACTTGACCACTCTGCCTGCCCATCCCGCTCCTTGGCCGGTTCGTCCGGGGGCTGAGAGGGGGATGCGGGTCGGTTCCATGCACGGCCGGGACCGGCCCGGGGTCGATTTGGCGCGAGAGAGTTCCAAGAGGGACCCTTCCTGGACGGTCGGGCACTTTTGGCACGGGTGTCGAGCCCCGCGCGGCTAGACTCGACCTCGCTCATGACCCTCGCAACCGGTCAGTCCATTTCGCACTACGAAATCCTGGGCCCCCTGGGCGTGGGAGCCATGGGAGAGGTCTACCGAGCGCGGGACACGCACCTGAAGCGCAAGGTGGCGATCAAGGTCTTGCCCGAAGAGCTTGCCGGAGACGAAGAACGGCTGAAGCGCTTTGAACGCGAGGCGCGCACCTTGGCCTGTCTCAGCCACCCTCACGTGGCGCAAGTGTTCGACATCGACAAGGCGGACAGTACGAGTTTCATGACCATGGAGCTGGTGCCCGGCAAGGATCTGGCGCAGCGTTTGAAGCGCGGGCCACTGGAGGTCGATCAGGCGCTCGAAGTCTGCCGTCAAATTGCGGAGGGCGTAGAGGCAGCACACGAAGCGGGCGTCATTCACCGGGACCTGAAACCGGCTAATGTGATTCTCACCCCGGATGGGCAGGTCAAACTACTGGACTTCGGGTTGGCCAAACCGATCGCGCCAGGTGTTGAGGATGGTTCGATTTTTGGAGGTGAGTTGACCATCGACAAGAGCAATCTGCTGGGAACGCCCGTGTACATGTCTCCCGAGCAGATCCGGGGGCAGGCGCCCGACAAGCGCGTGGACGTGTGGGGATTTGGGTGTGTGCTGTTTGAATGCCTGACGGGGCGCAAGACCTTTGGCGGTCCAACGCTAGGGGACACGTTGGTCGGCGTCCTCGAGAAGGAACCCGACTGGTCGAAGCTACCCCGGGAAACGCCGGCGCGCGTGCGCGCGTTGTTGCGGCGCTGCTTGGACAAGGACCCTCGCGCACGTCTGCGGGACATGGGCGAGGCGCGCATTGTGCTCGGCGAGGGGGAGAGTGACGCGGAGACGAAGAATGCTGTCGAGAGTGCACCGGCGCGCTTGAGCCGGATTCAGCTCTTGGGTGGGCTGGCGGCGGTGGCCGTCGTGGTATTTGGATCGTCCTGGCTGCTTGCACCCGATGAGCACCTGCGCAATCCCCTCATCGGTGCTACCTGGACGCACCTGACGAACTACGAGGGCACCGAATTTGGGGCGACCCTTTCCCCGGACGGCAACACGGTGAGTTTTGTTTGGGACAAGGAAGGAGAATTCGACCTCTTTACCTGTCAGGTTGGGACGGGTCGGCCCATGAACCGCACCCATGGCTCGAACAAGGTCTGGCACAATTACCTCTCGGACGGAGGATTCAACGCGGACAGCTCGGAGGTTTGGTTGGCGGGCGGACGCACCCGCCGCCTGAAATTCATGCCCCTACAGGGCGGAGTCTTTGCCAGTCGCTACGCCGAGAAAGCGGTCTCCATCGACTGGACACGAGACGGCAGTCGCGTTGTGTACCACACGTTCGATGACGGGGATCCTCTATTCGTCGCGCGGGGGAGAGAACATCCGCAGGAGCCCATCCTGAAGGGCCCGCCGGGGGTCCACCAACACCACCCCCTCTGGTCCTTCGACGACGAACGCATCTTCTTCGTGCGCGGCCGGCCTTCCACGGAAGACATGGACCTTTGGTGGGTGCGACCGGATGGCCGCGATCCCGAGCAACTGACCCACGGACTGAAGTCCGTCATTTTCCCGGCCCCCATTAGTGAGCAGGCGATTCTGTTCATCGCGGACGATCGCAAGGGAGCCGGTTTGAGTCTATTTGTCATGGACCTGGACACCCGTGAGTATCAGCGCGTGGAGCAAGGCGTGGCGCAGTTCACTTCTGTCTCAGCTAGCGCCGATGGCAAGAAGCTGGTCGCCACGGAGAGTCACCCACGGGGAAGCCTCTGGACAATGCCCATCCGCCAGGCAATCGTGACGGAAGCGGATGTGAATCCGGTCGAGGACATGCCGACTCTGCGCGCCATCGCACCGCGCTTTCAAGGTGAGGATCTGTACTATTTTTCATCTCGCGGAAGCGGAGATGGGTTGTGGCGACTCCGGGACGGAAACGCAGAGGAAATCTGGCAAGGTGGCGAGCGCGCGCTCCTGTCCCCACCCTCCTTCTCAGCCGATGGGCGCTTCGCAGCCATCGTGACCTCGGAAGGATCCAAGGTCGTGCTGAGCTTGCTCGACACAGACAGTTCCGAGGTGGTCGGCCCACTGAATGGAGGGCTGGAAGTGAGGGGGGCGCCCAGCTGGTCTCCCGATGGCCAGTGGATTGTCATCGCTGGAAAAGACAAGGACGGCCACGCCCTATTCAAGATCGGTGTAGGCGATCGAAAAGGCGAGATCGAAAGGCTGGTTGAGGGGGAGGTGCTCAATCCCCTGTGGTCGCCTAGGGGTGACATGATCGTCTACACAGGCATACAGCTCAACGCGCTCATGCCCCTGCGAGCGGTCGATCCGGAGGGGGAGCCCGTGGTCCTCCCGGATATCGGGGTGCGGCGTGCCGGCGAGCGCTACCGTTTCCTTCTCGACGGCAGCGGGTTGATCTACATGCAGGGTCTGAACTATTCCCAGGACTTTCATCTGCTGGACCTAACCACCATGGAGAGCAGGGTGTTGTCGGAACTAGAGGGCACAGCGACGATGCGCACCTTTGACGTCAGCCCCGACGGCTCGAGCATCGTGTTCGATCGCGTGCAGCCCAACTCGGACATTGTGTTGATCGAGCTGGCCGGGCAGCGCTAGATGGCTCGTCCGAGCGCTGGGACCTCTTGGCTGAGCCACGATCCGCACGGCGCCCAGGGCCTGGTTCACCGGGGAGCTCGGGATTGCAGCGCTGCGCGCGCTTGAAAAACAAGTGTATGGGTAGGTAGGGCGGCGCCATCCG
>Ga0114933_10002930_pt1 | contig 17113 bp, 15 predicted proteins | sample 4SBtaG_FD_89691 | JGI IMG/M metagenome (GOLD analysis project Ga0114933, IMG submission 89691) | Deep subsurface microbial communities from Kolumbo volcano to uncover new lineages of life (NeLLi) - 4SBTROV12_W25 metaG | ecosystem: Environmental > Aquatic > Marine > Volcanic | place: Kolumbo... | reverse complement strand
TTATGATGAATTCCCCGTTAGCTTCTCTAACTCCTACATTATTTCCTCCGCAATACCCCAGATTTTTATTATTTTGAATCAATTTTATATCTGGAAATCTTTCTTTACATTTTTTTTGACTATTATCTGATGAAATATTATCTACAACTAATATCTCTAGATTTGTATATTTTGATTTTTTTAAGGAATCAATACAATTTAGTAGTAATTCTCCTGCATTATAATTTAGAACGATAATACTAACTAGAGGTGACTCATTCATATCTCAAACAAAAGTACTTGGATATTTACTGTTACTAATCAAAAATTTTTCCTCAAAGGGATATCTTTGATCCTTCTCCGAGAAGAAAGATTTTCTTATTTCCTGTTTCATCTTTAATTTCTGAATTATTAGCAATAATACTATTTTGAATTTCGGCGGTAGAATTAATTTTACAATTTTTCATAATAATTGAATTTTCTATACTTGATATAGAAATAGTTGTATTATCTCCTACACTAACATTTGGTCCAATTGAAGAACCTGAAGATATATGACAATTATTTCCAATGATTACTGGATTTATAATTTTTACATTTGATTCAATTACAGTATCTGTCCCAAACATTTGGTCTTCATTTGCTCCAGAATTTTCTAACATTTTTCTAATAATTTCGCCATTGGCGTGAATAATATCTTCAGGAGTTCCAGTGTCTTTCCAATAATCAGTAATTCTTTCAAAACTAATGTTGTTATTTTGTTTCAATAGGTTATCCAGCGCATCAGTTATCTCCAATTCATTTCTCCATGATGGTTTCAATTTATCTATAATTTCAAAAATTATTGGTGTTAGTAGATAAATCCCTGTCACTGCCAAGTTTGATTTAGGATTTTTTGGTTTTTCAGTAATTTTTACAATATTATCATTTTCTACGTCCGCGATGCCGAATCTTGAGGGATTATCAACCTCACATAACAAAACTGTTGCATCATAATCTGAATTTTTGAATTTTTCAACAAAATCTATAATGGATTTTTGGATGATATTATCACCAAGAAAAACAAGAAATTTTTCATCATTTATGAATTCTTTACAGAGTCTAATAGCATGCGCAATTCCTCTGGGTTCATCTTGTTCAATATATGTAATATTTACGCCAAATTTTTCACCATCTCCATAATACTCTTTTACTTTATTCGATCCTACTCCGCCAATAATTATTGCCACATCCGTAATTCCTGTTTCTGAAATTGCTTCTAAACAAAATTGTGACATGGGTTTATTCGCAATTGGTAAAAGTTGTTTCGGCCCCGTATGCGTTAATGGTCTTAGCCTTGTACCGTGCCCTCCGTGTAAAATTATCCCTTTCATTTCAAATCTCACCATTTTAATTATTAGAATTTTTCCACGGGGTTGGGTCCAAGACTGTTTGAGAAATATTACTTAAAATTTCAGGATTGTCTAAATACCACTGAATTGTTTTTTCTAAACCTTCTTCAAAACTTGTTTTCATTTTCCAGCCTAAATCATTAGATATTTTTTCTGAACTCATACTATATCTAAAATCATGTCCTGGTCTATCTTCAACAAATTCTATCAATTCCTCTGGTTTATCCATTATTTTTAGAATTTTTTTAACAATTGTAAGATTATCAACTTCATTATTTGCTGAAATATTATACGATTCTCCTGATTTTCCATTTAATAATGCCATTTTAACAGCATCACAATGATCATCTACATAAATCCAATCTCTTACATTTTTTCCTTTACCGTAGATTGGAATTTTAAAATTCTTATTTGCTAAAATAATTGTTTTTGGTATTAGTTTTTCAAGAAATTGTCTTGGTCCGTAATTATTTGTACATCTAGTAATTACAACATCGGATTGAAATGTTACCACATAGGAATTTATCAAAAGTTCTGCTGCAGCTTTAGTTGCTGCATATGGACTTGATGGGTTAAATTTTGTTTGTTCATCTGCAGTATCATTTAACAAACTACCAAATACTTCATCTGTAGAAACTTGAACCATTCTCTTTTTTTGTTTTGTAATTATATCCAGTATAGTAAAAGCCCCTCTGATATTTGATATCAAAAATGGATTTGCATCATTAATGCTCCTATCAACATGGGATTCTGCAGCAAAATTAACTACTGCATCACATTTTGAAATTTGTTCTTCCATTAATTTTTTATTTGAAATATTTCCTTTCACAAAATTATATCTATCAGAATTTTTAATTTCAGATAAATTTTGATGATCAGAACCATATAATTCTGCATCGACGTTAGTTATTTCAATATCCTTATTTTTTAATAATTTTATAATAAAATTACTTCCAATAAATCCCAATCCACCAGTAATTAAAATTTTCATATTCTATTCAATTTATCAATCTTAATAAAATATTGTAATAAATTCTCATCAAAGTCATTTGATCCAAACTTTTATCCTTTAATTTTAATTAAATTATGTAATGACCATCAAATTATTTCAACCATCAATTAACCATGAAGAACAAAATGCTATTCTTAAAGTATTAAATAGTAAATTTTGGGCATCTGGTTCCGGAATTGGAAATGTGAAACAATTTGAGGAAAAATTTAAAAAATTTGTTAATTCTAAAACTTGTATCTCTGTAAATAGTGGAACGGCGGCATTAAATCTAGCCTTATCTGTTTGTGGAATAAAAAATAAAGAAGTAATATTACCCTCGTTAAGTTTTGTATCGACTGCTAATGCAATTTTACATAATGGCGGAATTCCGATTTTTGTAGACATTAATCCAAAAACTCTCTGTATTGACCCCCAAAAAATCAAGAATACTATAACAAAAAAAACCAAAGTAATTCTTCCTGTACATTTTGGAGGAATGCCATGTGAATTAGATTCTATCCAAAAATTATGTAAAAAACATAACCTCTTTCTTGTTGAGGATGCTGCTCATGCAGTTGGTTCTACATTCAATGGAAAACAAATTGGTTCACATGGGGATGCAGTATGCTTTAGTTTTCATCCGGTAAAAAATTTGGCGATGCCTACAGGCGGATTAATGTCGATAAATAATAAAAAATTTGATAGTTTTCATAATAAATTAGTATCTAGACGTTGGTGTGGAATTGCTGATAGAACTGAAACCAATTATGATGTTAAAGAAATAGGAGATAATTATTACATGAATGAATTTTCTGCTGCTATTGGATTAGTTCAATTGAAAAAATTAAAAAAAATGATTTCAAAAAGAAAAATTATTGCAAAAAAATATTTTAAAGAATTAGAGGTTGAAACCAAAATGCATTTTTCTTCAGACTGTTCATATCATCTTTATTGGATTTCTGTAAAAAATCGTGACAATTTTAGAAAACTTCTTTCTTCTAAAGGAATTGAAACTGGAACACACTACAAACCAATACACACTTTTACTCTTTATAAAAACAATTATTCACTACCTAATACTGAAAAAATTGGTAAACAAATTATCACCATACCAATTTATCCAGATTTAACTGAATATGAAATTGATAAAATTATCACATCTGTAAATAAGATTAATTCTAAAATGTAGAATTTTCAATTAAACGAATATTTTGTATCATATCTTTAAACTGCTTTGTGTTTATAGATGTTGAAGCATCTGGACCTTTAGAATTTTCTAGTTTCACATGTTTTTCAATATAAATTTTTTTTGTTTTCATTTGTTTTTTAAAGATTGAAAAAGTTATTGGGGCTAAAATTCCCATAGTATGATCTGAAAACCCATCAAATTTTCTAGCTAATTTCCAATCAATTTTTTTGAATTTTAAAGGATACTCTGAAATACAAAAACAAAAGATTTTTTTATTTTTTGAAAAAATCTTACTAATTTTTTGTTTATTTCCTCCCATCCCCATACTTATGAGAACTAGTTTTTTTGTATGGGCTATGGCCTCAAGTGTTTCAGTGGTACCTGGATCCTTGAATAAACATGTTCTTGATGCAATTTTATATCTCTTCACTTTCAATTTTTCTAAATAATTAATTGCCTCTGGATAAAAAGCACTACAAAAAAATTCAATTCCGTGTTCATCTGAAATGATTTTCAATTTCTCTGCTTTTTCAAATGTTACTTCTGATTTTGAAATAATATTCCAATTTGGATGAGATTTTTCATAAAGATCTGATGCTCTCCACATTTGAAATTTAACACCATCTGCTCCAGCTTCTTTACATTCTCTAATAATTTTTCTTGCAGTTGTCAGATTTCCTTCCCAGTTTGAACCAATCTCTGCAATAATCTCTGCCTTCATGAATATTACTTTCTTTTTAGAATCTATTCCTATATTTAACTAATAATGGTTATACATAGAAGATAATGGTTAAGGTTATTTACAGAATTTAAAATCTTTCATTATGTTTGAAGGAAAAAAAATTCTAATTACCGGCGGAACAGGTTCCTTAGGTCAGGCATTAACAAAACGATTGTTAAAATCTGACGTTGATATAATTCGAATTTTTAGTAGAAACGAGAGTAAACAAATTGAAATGGCATCAAAAATTTCAGATAAACGTCTTAGATTTCTTTTAGGTGATATTAGAGATTATGATAGATTAAATCGTGCATTAGAAGATATTGACATAGTTTTTCACGTAGCTGCACTAAAACATGTTCCTGTGATAGAATATAATCCCTTTGAAGGAATTAAAACTAATGTAATTGGTTCTCAAAATGTAATTTCAGCTTGCTTAGAACAGAATGTAGAGCGTGCAATTTGTATTGGAACTGATAAAGCTGTTTCACCAATCAATACATATGGTGCAACAAAACTTTTAATGGAAAAATTATTTGTCACTGCAAGTAATTATTTAAATCCGAAACGTCATCGAACAAAATTCATCACTCTACGTTATGGTAATGTTGTTGGTAGCAGTGGTTCAGTAATACCAAAGTTTGTTGAACAAATAAAAAATAAACAAAACATCACAATCACTGACCCAAAAATGACTAGATTTAGTATAACAATGGACCAAGCATTAGATTTCATTCTTAAAGCATCGAAACTTGGTAAGGGTTCTGAAATTTTTGTTCCAAAAATGAAAGCATATTCAATCACATCAGTAAAAGATTCTCTTTTTGAATTATTAGGAAATACTGGAGAAGAAGTTACTGGTATAAGAGAAGGTGAAAAGCTTGATGAGATTCTGATTAGTGATGATGAAATGAGATATTGTTGGGAGTTGGAAGATATGCTTATGATCTTGCATCCCGTAATAAACAAGAATTATTCCGAAGAAACAAACGAATTAAAAAAAATTCAAAGTATGGAATCCTATTCATCTGCAAATGCAGAAAAATTATCAAACGATGAATTGAAAAAAATCATTAAAAATTCATGTCTCTAATTTTCAATAATAATTCTATACCATAATTAATATACGAATTAGGATTTTTCAAAGCATTGAATATTCTAATAATTGCTGCACATCCTGATGATGAAATTTTAGGTATGGGTGGTACAATTCTAAAACATACATCAAACAAAGATAATGTAACTATAGTGTATATGGCTACAGGTATTACTGCTAGACGTTCAACCACTGAAATAAAATCAAACGAAGATAAAAAACTTCAAAATGAAATTTTGGAATTAAGAAAAGATGCGTTAAAAGCAGCTAAACTTCTGAAAGTGAAAGATATCAAATTTTATGATTTTCCAGATAATCAAATGGATAGTATTACATTATTGAATGTCGTGAAAGCAATTGAAAAAGAAATCAAAATTGTAAAACCTGATAGAATATACACAAATCATTATGGTGATCTAAACGTTGACCATAAGATCGTCTCTAATGCAACTTTAACTGCATGTAGACCATTAAATGAACATGTTAAAGAAATATTTTCATTTGAAGTTCTTTCCTCAACAGAATGGAGTTATCCATATACCTTCAAACCAAATTATTTTGTTAACATCAAAAAACAATTATCTAAGAAAATTGATGCTATGAAAATGTTTAAAGATGAAATTAGAAGTTTTCCACATCCACGTTCACCAGAAAATATAAAATTTGTTGCAGGGAGATGGGGATCTGTATCAGGTTTTGAAGCGGCAGAAGCTTTTGAAATAATTAGAAAAATTGAAGAGTAAAATGGAAATAACAATTCTTTGTTCAAACAAAAACCATCCTGTATTTCCACATTTACTACGTTGGAAATCTCAAAATTTAGATTCAAATGATATTTCAATTGTTAATAAAACATCTGACGTAAAAAATGGTGATATTTTATTTTTAATTGCATGTAGTGAAATTATTCATGATGAAATAAAAAATAATTTTAAAAAAGTTTTATGTATCCATGAAAGTGATTTACCTGAAGGTAAGGGTTGGTCTCCTTGTGTACATTATATTTTAGATGGAAAAAATAAAATTCCATTAACTCTTTTTGAAATTTCTGAAAAAATTGATAGTGGTAATATTTGGGAAAAAACTAGTTTTGAGTTAGAAGGTCATGAACTTCATGATGAAATAAATAATTTAGTTTCAATTCATACCATTGAATTAATGAATTTTGCAATTAAAAATTTTAATTCAGTAAAACCTATGCCACAGTCTAATATTGGTGAATCCTTTTTTCCACGTCGATTTCCATCAGATAGTGAATTAGACATAAATAAATCAATTTTAGAACAGTTTAACTTACTACGAATAGCAGATGAAAGCCGTTATCCATGTTTTTTCATGCATAATGGACATCGTTACAAAATTACAATAAGAAAATTTTAGTAAAATAAGTAAATTTTAATTTTTACGAATCAGTTTTGCTGGACTACCAAAAATTACACAGTTATCTGGAAAATTTGTTCTAACTAAACTCCCTGAGCCAACTACACAATTATTTCCAATTTGAAATCCGTTGTCAACAACTGAGTTAGGAGAAATCCAACAACCTTTTCCAATTTTTGCTCTTCCAGCTACGATACTTCCTACAGTAATTTGTGAGAATTCACCTATTCGTGCATTATGTCCAATTGTCACATGATCATCTATGTTCACATTATCTTCAATTATCGTTTGATCTATCTGTGCTTTTTCTATTGTTGTGTTAGACCCAATCCATACATTATTTCCAATTCGTATTGAACCTAAATGTGCAAAGTGTACAAATTCATCTTCATTAAAACTAAAACTAAATCCTTCTGCTCCTATTGTTGTATTGGACTGAATAACAGAATTTTTCCCAATTTTTGTTTCTCCATAAATTGAAACATTGCTAAGAATTTTCACATTATCTTCAATTTCCACATGTTTATCAATAAAACAATGAGGACCAATGTAGACATTATCTCCAATCTTTACATCTTTTTCAATAACTGCTGTTTCATGTATCCCTGAATCAAATCTATTTTCCGCAAAATATTCCATTATCACTCGATAAAAGTCATGTCTGGGGTTATTTGACTCAATAATTGGAATATTTATTTTATCTTTAATTTCTGTTTTTGCAATTAAAATAATTTTTTTAAAATTTACCAAATTTTTTAATTCATATTGTATATTATCTGAAAAATTAAATTTTGAATTAATTTTTTCTGAAAAAAATAATATTGAATTATCTTTTGGATCATTCAAAGAGCTAATTGTATTAATTTGAAAATTATCTCCTGAATATTCTACATCTAGAAATTTACTAATTTCTTTCACATCGATTGTATTTTTTTTTATTCTATACATCCTGCATCAATTATTTCTCCATAATCTATTCTTCTACTAGATAAACGCCCAATAACTTTCTCAATATCTAAAAATGAACTTTCATTTTTTGTTCTTCTCATTCCTACAATATCTTCTGAAAATTTATCTCCTTTTTCAATATTTTTCAACGCAACTAATTTTCTTCTAAACGCCTTTTTATTTTTCAATTCATTAATTGTTGGTTTTACTTCATTATTACCTAACATAATCCATGATTTTTTGATTGATTTATTCCATTCTTCTAATTCATCTGGTGATGCAGAAAACCAATGGTCTGGACCTGGTAAATTTTTATCTATCGTGAAGTGTTTTTCAAAAACTTTTGCACCTAGTGTGTTGGCCAATGTTGATGCGATGCTTCCTTGAGTATGGTCCGAATAGCCTAAAATAATGTCACTAAATTCATCTCTTATAGTTTTTAGTTTTAGCATGTTCACATCTACATCTGGTACAGGATATTGTGATGTCGTGAACATTAAGATCAATGGATAAGCACTTTTATTATTAATTTCTGAAATTGTTTTTTTAATTTCATCCAAATTACTCATGCCGCATGATACGATTATTGGTAATTTTGTTTCTGAAAATTTTTTTATCATCGAAATATTTGTAAAATCATCTGAACCAATTTTAATTGCTTTCATTCCTAATTCAATCAAAAATTTTAAATCTGAAATATTTTCTGGTGTACTTAAAAATATTATATTTTCCTCGTCACATTTTTGTTTTATCTTTTTCCAATCTTCTCTTGATAATTCACATCGTTGAAACATCGCTTTCATTGATTCTGAAATATCTTTACCTTGTGATTTGTACGTATATTCTAACTTTGAATCTATAATGAATTCTTCTGTTTTATATGTAAAAAATTTTATTGCAGATACACCAGCTTTTTTTGCTGTTTCAATCATTTTGAGTGCAATATTTAAATTTCCATTATGATTAATTCCAGCTTCTGCAATTGTAAATGGTTCTGATGATGTATTTATAACAAAATTTTCAATTTTAATCTCATTCATTCGAATCTACCATCCTTTTATTTGATATTTTATCATTCTTCAATGATTTCAAATATCCTTCTTCTTTGTGATGTCCTTGATTAATTTTTAACAAATTAGGATTATTTTCTAAATATGTTGTAACATCATGTACTAAAATTGGTCTAGACTTAATTTTATCAACTAATATTCTTAATAATTCCAAATCCTCTGTCCAATCAAGCGTTATACGAAACTTTGATTGATCACTTTGATTTTTTAAAAAAATTGTATTAAACTTATTTTCTTTTTTTTCCATGTATGGAATAACATGTTCTTTTTCTGATAGTAGTCTTGCATTTTTCCAGGTTTTTTCTAACATACTAAATGTAAATATTGAAAAATCTACTCCATGAGGAAACTTACCTGTTGAATTTGTTAAATAATCGCATTTTTCATCTAGAAATCTGCTTATTCCTTCATCAACCAAATTTGGGTCCATTAATGGACAATCAGAAGTTACTCTGATTATGTTTTCAAAATTGAATTTTTTAGCACATTTGTAGTATCTATCTACAAGATCATTTTCATCACCTTGGAAAAAGTCTAAGTTTAGATGCCTACATAACTCGATAATTTTTTCATCAGTGTTTGAACAAGTTGTAGCTATGACTATCTTGTCTATTTTCTCTGAATTTTTTAACTGTTTTATTAGAAATTCAAGAACTGTATTTTCTTCATCTATATTATTCAAAATTTTATTTGGAAATCTAGTCGAACCAGTTCTAGCCTGTATAATACAACCATTCATTACATTGAACTTAAACTCATCTTAATTAAATTATAATGATAATTTATACGAATTAAGTACAAATCAATAAAATACGAAAAATCATATGTGATCTTTACGTAGGTTTAGTGTTAATCTATTTGTCTCTATACATGAATTAAAATATGAAATATCAAACTCTTTAGAATTTTTTATACAATCAAGGAAAAAATTCACGGATTTTTTTAAAGATTCTTTAATAATTATTTCTATTTTGAATTCTTTTTCTATACAATTTTTTGGTTTTGCAAATAATCCATTTTCATCAAATGTATCTCGTGGATAGAAAATTTTCATAGAATTATTATTAATTTGCAAATAACCATTTGTTCCTAGAATAACTATATCATCTATTAATGGTGTTGCATATGATGCAAATATTGATACTGATAATTCATTTTTAAATTTTAAATTTATTAAATCTGTGTCAAATGATGTTCCATTTTTTGATATTAGTCTTGGAAAATTTATTGATGAAACACTTTCTCCAAAATTATATACCATTAAATCAATCCAATGTATTGCACTATTTTCACTAATATTATACAAATTTTTCTGACCATCTGAATGCCATGAATCTAAATATCGTTTTTTAAATGCATATCCCATACTCGAAATTATATTTATTTGAATTATTTTTCCAATTTTTTCTGAATTATTATTTTGTTTTAAAATTTCATCTAATTCACTGAAACGTAGATTAAAATTAAAAAAAACTCGTTTTTTATCTTCCATAGAGAGATTTTCTAAATACTCTATTCCATCTAATGATGTGACAGGTGGTTTTTCACAAAAAATGTGGCATTTTGAATTTTCTATGAATTTTTGAATATACTCTAAATGGGTAAAATTTGGGGATGCAACTATTACAACATCACAATCAAATAAATTACTTAATTCATTTGTACCTCTTGAATCATTGATATTTTTTGAAGGGTGAAAAATCCAATTGATATCGAAATTCTCATTACATTCAATTATTTCTTGTAATCTTTTGGCATGATTTTTGTACCCTACAATGCCCACTTTATACGTCAATAATTATTTCTGTTAATTATAATATTGATTAATGTATTGTATGGGCGTGAATCCTTTGATAATAATAATTACTTTTTCTTTCTCTTTTGACTTTCAAATTTAAATTCAGTTGCTGAATAATTGAAACTTACATCATTTTCTATTCTTTTCATGTCTTCAGATAATGGTTTAACTAATTCCTCTTTTACTGTTCCATTCTGATATCCTTTTGATTTAATGTATGTGTTCTCATTTAATCCAAGTTCTAACATTTCATTTAGTTTTGCAGCTCCTTTCTTAATCTCATTCATTATTTCATCATCAGACATTTTTGTCATATTGACACAAATATCTTGTCTCTCTGTAATGGATTCTAGATATTTATCCTCGTCCGTGATGAATCCCTTCATTTTTGCATAATCGTACATACCAGTTGCCGGTAATGGTAGAAGAAAACCAATACTAGGATACACTCCAGCTTTGAGACACTGTTGAAATGTATCATTGATAGTTTCTGCAGTTTCTATTGGATATCCAAAAACAACACTAGTGTCACAAATGATATCTGCTTCTCTTAATATGAAAATTGTGTTATAGAATGCATCTGCCTCAATCTTCTTATTCATCATTTCTAAAATTTCCTGATTTCCAGATTCTAAAGAAAATCCAACCTCATAACATCCTGCTTGTCTCATTTTCTTTGCCACTCTAATTGAATCCTCAACTGTTAAATTTGCACGTGAAAATAGATCTACTCTTACTGATGCATTCCACTTAAATTTAATTCCGCTTTCTATAATTTCATTACATAATTTTTCTACTTGATGGGCTGATGCAAAACTAAGATCATCCCAAAATTCAATATATCCTACATTGTATTTTTTCTGTAAAAATTTAATTTCTTCTAAAATTGATTTTGGTTTTCTATTTCGATAAGGATCATTCCAAAAAACATAGTGACAAAATGTACATTTGAATGCACATCCTCTCGCTGTAATTACAGGAAGTGCTCGCATTTCCTCTCTCTTCTGGCCTCTGTCTACATTCACTGTTGGTTTTTTAAGATATCTCTCTACATCAAAGAAATCCCAATTAATTATTGGAAAATCATTAATATTTCCAACTTTTCTTGGTTCATTAATTATTATTTTTTGTTCCGAGTTTCTGAATGCGATACCATTAACTGTTTTTAGATCTTTTTCTAATCTTAAGGCATCTACAGCTTCATAAGCAGAAATCTCACCTTCGCCAATTACTACAACGTCCCCTTTTGTCTTTGTTAAAAATAACTCTGGAATTGAGCTTCCAACAGAATTTCCAACAATTATTTTTGCATCTGGTTGATAATTTTTTGCCATATTGACAAACCACTTAATCCATTTGTAATGTGTAACAATTGTTCCAATTAAAATGAAATCATAATTTGTTCTTTTGATAAATCTTTGAATATATTCATCATCGAACTCATTGATGTCAGTATCCAATAGCGTAAATTTGTATCCATGTGTTTGAAAGTATGTCATGACTGAACCTAGCCCCACTGGAAGCAATTTTGTAAATCCTCCTTTTCTTAAACATGGATTTACAAAAAGGATTTTCACTTCTTTTTTCTTAGCCGGCATGTCTCTGCTTCTTTCTTCTTCTTTTTAAATATAAATGGAAATTTTGCCATTCTCTAAACCTAGATTTTCTCTCTATACGATACATTTTGTTTTTATCTTAATTGGAATATTTTAGAAATAGAATTTAGCTGAAATGTTTAAATCAGTATATATAAGAAAAAAATTGCTTGAAGATTCGTTATATTTTTTCAGCTTGTGTTGTAGTTGAAACCCCAGATATCAAAATTGTCAGTGATCCATGGTTTACTCCAGGTGAATATGGTTCTTGGATGCATTATCCTCCTCTTCCAGATGATCCGGTTGACATAATTGGAAAAGTTGACCTAATCTATGTTTCACACTTACACTCTGACCATTATGATCCTCTATTTCTTAGAAAATACTTTAAAAAATTTCCAGATGCAAAATTAATCATTTCTGACACTGGTCATAAAATGTTAGAACGTAGGATGATTCAAGATGGATTTAATCCTATAGTATGTAAAACTCAAACATTTGGAGATACCAAATTCTATTTCACTGTTAATGGAGGTTATGACTATGAAATGGATACTGCAATGCTCATTGTTCATGGAAAATATAGTATTGCTAACATGAATGATAATAGAATTGATGATGATCAAATCGCTTATATCAAAAAACAGTGTCCTGAAGGAAGGCCTACTGTTGCTCTTCTTACATATGCAGGAGCTGGTCCATACCCTCAAACATATTATTTTGAGAATGATGATGACAGAAAAAAAGCAGAAAATTCAAAACGTGAACAATTTCTAAAAGTCTATAGTGATTTTTGTAAAGCATTAGAACCTGTTCGTGCTATGCCTTTTGCAGGTTCCTATGTTTTAGGTGGTCCATTATCAAAATACAATTCTATACGAGGTGTTGCTGATGCTACTGAAGTACTTTCACTAAATGATTGTGGAAACATATCATTTGTTCTTGATGATGGTGGTGATGCAGAATTTGATTTAACAACATTGAGTGCAAACAAACTGCGTACTAATCCATATTCCTATAACGATATAGATGAATATCTAAACTCCGTACCATTTCACGGCTATACATATGAAACAGAATTTCAACCTATTGGTGATAAACCGCTACCACTAAAAAGACTATGTGAAACAATTTATGAAAAAGCAATTTTGAAACATTCCACAAAAGAAAACTGGTGGATTTGCTTCAAACCCAAAAATAGTTTAAACTTTTTAGTATTTAATACAAAAGAAAATAGTGGAGTTTTAGAAAAAGAGAATGTTGATGATTTAGAACCTAGATGGGAAATTCATTTAGATGATAGATTACTATTCCTAGTTTTATCAGGATATTATCATTGGGCGAATGCTGAAGGTGGTTCTCATCTTTATTCTAAAAGAATACCTAATCGTTATGTAGAAGAAATTCAAACATTTCTGTATTTTTTTATAATTTAATTAGTTTAGAAAAAATTATTTTGTTAATTCTGGATGTGCCTTTTCCATCAATAACTTTCTTATTTCTTTGAGACATAGAATTCAATTCATTAATTTTTAATTGTTCAAAAATTTTTTGATAATCTGATATTTTTACATTTTTAGACCATCCCATATTGTAAATACATTTTTTTTTACCCATAGTATTTGCTATTCCTAGTTGATTTTCTGAAAGTATTGAAACAATACTTGGAATTCCTAAATATGCTCTTTCCCACGTCATGCTTCCCGCTGCACCTACACAAAGATCTGATTTTTGAATCAATTTCACAAGTTTTTTTTCATTAGTAGAAATTACCACTCCCTTCATATTTTTTGATATTTTTTTCAAGTCTTTCAAATTAGTATTTGATTTGTTAACTAGAAAATTTATTTTTTTATAATTCAATTTAGATTTTTTAATTGCAGCCAAAACCTTAACTGTTTGATTTGAAATATCTTGTCCTCCAAATGAAACAAAAATTTTATTTGTTGAATTAATCTGAGTTTTTTTCTTAGATGTCAGAAATTCTTTTCTTAATAAGACGTATTTAGGACCTAATAATTTGTGACAATTTTTAGGAACTAGGTTATCATATCTGCGCTCAAATTTTGAATATAGATTTTGGTCTATTATTAGATCGCAATCATGTTTCCTATTTGCAAGATCATCAATCACAATTATTTTTTCAACCAAAAATCTTATTTTTTGTTCATATTTTTCATCCCAACGATAATTATCAATAACCAAATAACATGTCTCATTTTTGAATTTCTCTAAAATCTTTTTTGTATTAAGATAATCCTCGTAGTTTGAATTCTTAACATTTTTTATTAAATGGAGATTATAACCTCGGAATTTAATTTTATTCGTTAAATTTCCTTTTAGATTTTTACATATGAAATGTACTTTGATTTTCCTCTTCTTGAAAATTTCAGCTAAAATTAAACATCTGTTTAAATGCCCAAATCCAATATTAAAACTTGAATCAACTCTAAAAAAAATATTTTTTTGAGTCATATTTCAGAAAAATTACTCGTAATAAAAAACAATTCTATTACTTGATATTTAAGATAATTGAGAATACACATAAAATGATAGTTAATCCTTTTAATCAATAATTAGAGGATTTTTTATGAAAAAAAAATTATTATTTTGGATTGATTCATCACTTTACAATTTTATAAATGCTAAATTTATTGGTGAAAAGTTTGATTGTGATCTTTATTCAATTTATGATATAACTGATAATCCAAAAAATTTTTTTAAAAAGCAAAAATTTGTTGCTTTCAAAAACTCGTGGTTTTTTCATGATCAAATTGATCAAACTCACAAAAAACCTGATATGAAATACTTGGAATCATTTGAATCTAGATTTAATATTAATTTGTGGTTACAAGCATTTTATGAACGAAATTTTTATGATTTTAATAAATTTCATAAATTTTCTTCAGATGAAGTATTATCAATTTTAGAACAAGAATGTAAATTTTATGAAAATATTCTTGATGAAATAAATCCTGATTATTTGATCATCCCTCAACCCTTCTTCCATCATGATAATTTATTAATCAAAATGTGCAAAAAACTTGGAATCACATGTCTTCTAATTAGACCTACTAGATTAGATCCTAATCGTTGCATGATTGACAACAATGATGCGTACACACCAATTAATTTTATTCGTTCTACGAAAAATGAAGAATTTTCATTTACATCAATTCAGAATAAACTAAATTCAATCAAAAATTTTGAAAATACTAAAAAATCAGAAAGCAGTAACAGTTCAAACAAGCTTGGTGCTGTAATCAATTATACTTTTAGTTCCAATTCTAATTTACAAACACATTATACATATTATGGTAGAACAAAAATCAATGTTTTATTTACAACTTTCATTATGTCCATCAAAGGAAAAATACGAAAAAACTTTCTTGATAAATATTCAAAATATTCTATTGACTCAGAAAAAAATTTTATATATTTTCCGCTACACCAAGATGAGGAAGAATCTACTTTAGTTGGTGCACCATTTTTTACTAATCAAATAGAATTAATCAAAAATATAATTAAATCCTTACCTGTTGGTTACAAATTATTTGTTAAAGAATCTCCAAGTAATGCTGCACGTGATTGGAGAAGAATTTCTGATTATAAGAAATTACTTGATTTACCAAATTTGGTCTTATTACATCCAACCGTTGATCCAAATGAAATTCTCAAAAAATGTTCTCTAGTCATAAGTATAGTTGGAACAACAGCCTTGGAATCTGCATATTATATGAAACCTTCAATTATTTTTGGTGACACACCTTTTTCTAACCTCAACTCTGTTACAAAAATCAATCAATTATCTGAACTTCCAGCTTTAATTCGAACTATGCTAACAAAAAAAATCGATTATTCCGACGTTGCTGATTTTCATGATTATGTTGAGAAAAACTCTTTTCAACTCAATTTATCCCAAATCTGGAAATCTATATCTGATCATTTTCAGTTTGGAGGTGCATATGTTGATGTTACAATTACCGATGAACAAGTGAATGAATACATCTCCAAAAATAGTAATGAATTTACAATTTTAGCAAATGCATATATTCAAAAAATTAAAAGTGAAGAGGATAGTCATGCTTGAAGACGAAATACTTGGAAATTTATATCAAAAACTTCCAGTAACTCTTGAAAAAGGTCTTGGCTCTCATGTTTGGGATATTGATGGAAATGAGTACATAGATTGTATGGGTGCATACGGAGTTGCAATTACAGGCCACAGAAATCAACGGGTAAACAATGCAATCAAAAACCAAATTGATAAAATTATTTCAGTCCATAGTTCTTTTTACAATAAAACTCGTGAAAACTTTCTTGAAACTATTTCACATGTTGCTCCAAAAAACCTTTCAAATGTATATCTTGGAAATAGTGGAACTGAAGCAATTGAAGCTGCAATTAAATTTTCTAGAAAATATACTGGGAAAAAAGGAATGATTGCCATGAAGGGCTCATATCATGGTAGAACAATGGGTTCTTTATCACTAACATTTACCCCAAAATACAAAAAATCCTTTGAACCCATGGTCGAAAATACACAATTTTCTGAATTTGGCAATATTACTGATCTTGAATCTAAAATAAATTCTGAGACTGGATTCATTATCCTAGAACCTATCCAAGGGGAAAGTGGAATTCATCCTGCACCTGATGGATTTCTTCAACAAGTAAGAAAATTGTGTGATGAAAAAAATATTGTTCTTGTTTTTGATGAGGTACAATGTGGCTTAGGTCGTACAGGAAAAATGTGGGCATGTGAAAATTGGAATGTTATTCCAGACATATTATGTACCTCAAAAGGTCTAGCTGGAGGAATTCCGTTTAGTGCTACACTAACAAAACCTGAAATTTTAGATAGCATGGAAAAAGGAGAGCAATCTTCTACATTTGGTGGGAACCCTCTTGCATGTGCTGCCTCTGCTGCAACTTTAACTGCATTAACCGATGAC
>Ga0114933_10002929_pt1 | contig 17119 bp, 15 predicted proteins | sample 4SBtaG_FD_89691 | JGI IMG/M metagenome (GOLD analysis project Ga0114933, IMG submission 89691) | Deep subsurface microbial communities from Kolumbo volcano to uncover new lineages of life (NeLLi) - 4SBTROV12_W25 metaG | ecosystem: Environmental > Aquatic > Marine > Volcanic | place: Kolumbo... | reverse complement strand
TTCAGATCGCCACCGCGGTGACCCACGCCCGAAAAGAGTGTCGCGGCGGCCGCGCGCCAGAGCGCGTCACCGCCTCCAAGGACGACTGGGGGCTTTTTGGCAGGGGCTTCGCTCAGATCTACCTGCTCACGCTCGTCTTCGACGGCAGCTACTCGGAGCTACACGCCGAGGGCCCGGTCGTGCGGGCGATGCCCCACCTCGAGACGCTCGTCCTCGCGCTGCCGCCCGTGGAGCCACCCCCGCGCGTCGCCAAGGTCATTGCGCTGCGCCGTCCTTGAGAGATGATTCGAGTCACGATGGACTGGACGCTACCGATCGAGACAGACCGACTCACGCTCCGACTGCATGAGGCGCGAGACCGCGAGGCGTTTGTCAGTCTCGTGACCGATCCTCGGTTCTACGAGCACCTGAGCGTGCCCGAGCGCCAACGCACCGGGGCGGGAGCCACGGAGGTCTTCGAGCTGGTCCTGAGCTCCTACGGGACGGATGAGCCCGTCTGGGGCCTCACGATCGGCGACAAGGCCACCGAGGACTTCATCGGCACGGTGGCGCTGCACCCGGTGCCCTTTGGAGATGCGCTCGAGATCTTCTACGCCGTCATCCCGGACCGCCAGAACCAGGGCATCGCGGTCGAGGCGGTGCGGGCGTTGCTGAGCGCCCTCCCCGGGCGCGATCTCGTGGCGCTGGCTCCCCCCGACAACCTCGCCTCGCAGCGCGTCGCCGCCGCGGCGGGCATGGTCGACGAGGGCGTGGAGCGGCCGCTCGGCGGTCCGGAGCGGCACCGCTTCGTTCGACCCGCCCTCGGCTGAACCGAACCCGGCGTCAGGTCAAGAACGCAACCAGCGCCCAGCCCCATCCGATGGCCAGGGCGAGCACGGCGAGCGCGCCCAGCGACGTCGCCCAAGCGGGCGGCGTTCGACTGCGGCGGAGCATCTGGAAGGGGATCTGAAACCCCGCGACGGCCGGGAGCGGCAGGAGATTGAACGCGATGACCTTGGTCGCGAAGAGGGCACCGAAGCGCCAGCCCGGCTCGCTGCGAGCCAGGGCTACGAATCGCTCGATCAAGGGCGCACCGACGCTCTCCGGGAAAACCGCCCCTCTCACGATCTGCATGAAGGCGCGGCCCGTCGAGCTCAGCGCGTCCGTGCCCAGGAGAGCCACACAGAGAGCGAGTAGCCCCGCCCAGGGCAGCACGTGCACGAGCACGCGTCGCCACGCGGGCAAGAGATCGAAGTGTGTCGCCGGCGCGGAGGGAGAGTCAGGGTCCACGTCGAGCGGCTCGAACGCGATGTAGGTCGCCGGGATGGGTACCCAGTTCAACCGGAGCGCTACCCGTCCGATGCGACGTTCGAAGAGCTTGGGCCCGATCCAAACGCCGATCTGGCTGGGCTTCGCGTCCAGCCCCCACGACACACCAAGCCCCAGAAGCGAGTGCGTCGCGGTGATGGTCATCGCTGCGAGCCAGACGGTGATGAAGATGATCATCGACCACCCCTAGACGAGCCCCTCGAGCGTGGGCGCGCCGAACCGCGCGGCCCTCAACACGCGCTGACGAGCGCCGTCATGCTCTTCTTCGCGTCGCCGAAGAGCATGTGGGTGTTGTCGTTGAAGAAGAGCGGGTTGGCTACACCGGCGTACCCGGCGCTCATCCCACGCTTGAAGACAACCACCTTGTCGGCCTTCCACGCCTCGAGGACCGGCATGCCGTAGATGGGGCTGGACTCGTCGTCGAGGGCGCCCGGATTGACGATGTCGTTGGCGCCGATGACCAACACGACGTCGGTCGCGTCGAAGTCGTCGTTCACTTCGTCCATCTCGTGCACGATGTCGTAGGGCACGCCGGCCTCTGCGAGAAGCACGTTCATGTGCCCAGGCAGTCGACCTGCGACGGGGTGAATCGCGAAGCGCACCTCGACACCCGCATCTCGCAGCTGCTTGGTCAGGTCGTGGACCGCGTTCTGGGCGCGAGCCACCGCCATGCCGTAGCCCGGGACGATGACCACGCTCTTGGCCGCCTTCAGCCAGTCCGCCACGCCGTCGGCCGCGACCTCCTGCACCTCTCCCTGGTCCTTCGCGGGTTTCGCGGGGCCCTTGGTGTCCGCGGTGCCGAAGCCGCCGAAGACGACGTTCAGGATCGAGCGGTTCATCGCGCGACACATGATGATCGAGAGGATCGCGCCGGACGAACCGACCAGCGCACCGGTCAGGATGAGCAGGTCGTTGGCGAGCATGAAGCCCGCCGCAGCCGCCGCCCAGCCGGAGTAGCTGTTGAGCAACGAGACGACGACGGGCATGTCAGCCCCACCGATGGCCATCACCAAGTGCACCCCGAGGATCGCGGCGAGCCCCGTCATGCCGAGCAGGTAGTAGAACGCGACCGGCTCACCCGCGTGCATGGTGAACGGCACGGCCAAGCCGACGATGGCAGCGACGATGCCCAGGTTGAGCAGGTGCCGGCCCGGCAGGAGCAGCGGCCGACCGCTGATCGAGCCGCGCAGCTTGGCCCACGCGATGACCGAGCCGGTGAACGTGATGGCTCCGACAGCGACGCCGACCCAAATCTCGACGTGGTGGATCAGCGCTTCGACGCCAGTGATCTCCGCGCCCGGTTCCAGGTAGGAGGACAAGCCCACGAGCACGGCCGCCAAACCGACGAAGCTGTGCAGGATGGCGACGAGCTCCGGCATCTGCGTCATGCCGACGCGACGCGCGACGACGGCGCCGATCACCCCGCCGGCGGCGAGGCAAGAGCCGATGACGACGAAGGTGCTGACGCGCGGATGGAAAGCCGTCGCGAGCATGGCGAGCGCCATGCCGATCAGGCCGTAGGTGTTGCCGCGGCTCGCCGTCTCCTGACGGCTCAGGCCGCCGAGGCTCCGGATGAAGAGCACGCCCGCCAGGAGGTAGACGATGACCAGTTGTTCGGGGCTCATCAGCTTTCTTTCCTACGGAACATCCGCAACATACGTTGCGTGACGAGAAATCCGCCGCTGATGTTGATGGCGGCCACGAAGATCGCGACGGCGCCGAGGATGGAGGCCAGGTCGAGCTCACCACGCTCCAGGCTGCCCGAGCCGACCTGCAGCATGCCGCCGACGATGATGATTCCGCTGATCGCGTTGGTGACGCTCATCAGCGGCGTGTGCAAAGCCGGGGCGACGCTCCAGACGACCTGCCAGCCGACGAAACACGCCAGCACGAAGACCGTGAGGTGCTGAAGGAACTCGCTCGGCGCAAACGTGCCCGCTGCGAAGAGCGCCGCGACCAGCACCAGGCTGCCGATCGCGCTCGCCCAGGCCCGGCCGGCTGACGCCTCCTCGGGCTTCTTGACCGGGCGCTTCTCCTCGACGACCGCCGCTGGTGCAGGCTTCTTCGCCGGGGGCGGCGGCTTGCGCTCGGGAGGCGGGAGGGGCGCGCCATCGTGCACGACACACGCTCCGCGGAGGACCTCGTTGTCCAGATCGATGTCCCACGCCTCGCCTCCGCGGACCTCCTTGAGGAAGTGCACGACGTTGGCTGAGAAGAGCTGACTGGCCGAATGCGCCATGCGGCTCACCAGATCGGTGTAGCCGAGGATCTTGACGCCGTTGTGCTCGACGATCTTGTCCGCCTCGCAGAGTTCGCAGTTGCCGCCCTGCGACGCGGCCAGGTCGACCACGATCGAGCCGGGCTTCAGGTTGTCGACCACATCGGTCGGCACGAGCAGCGGCGCCTTCCGACCGGGGATGAGGGCCGTGGTGATGATGATGCTCACCTCCTTGGCCTGCTCCCGGAAGAGCGCCATCTCGGCCTCGATGAACTCCTTGCTCATCGTCTTTGCGTAGCCGCCGCCACCCTCTCCGCTCTCCTCGAACTGAATCTCGAGGAAGGTCCCGCCGAGGCTCTCGACCTGTTCGCGGGTCGCCAATCGCGTATCGAAGGCGCGCACTTCCGCGCCGAGGCCGCGGGCGGCTGCGATGGCCGCCAGTCCAGCCACGCCGGCGCCGATGACCAGGACCCGAGCCGGCGGAAGCGAGCCCGCGGCGGTGACCTGTGGAGCGAAGAAACCTTCGTACTCCTTGGCCGCCTCGAGCACGGCCCGGTAGCCGGCGAGGTTGCCCATCGACGAGAGCACGTCCATCGACTGGGCACGCGTGATCCGCGGCACTTTGTCGAGCGCGAAGACGGTGACGTCCTTCTCGGCGAGCTTGGCCATCAACGCCTCGGCCTGAGCCGGGTAGATGAGAGAGACCAGCGTCGCGCCGGGCGCGATCCGATCGACCTCATCGAGCGTCGGTGGATTGACCTTGATCAGGACGTCGGCCTGCCAAGCCTCTGCCCCTCCGGCCTCACGGTAGGTTCCATCGCTAGCGGGTTCGACGAGCGTGGCACCCGCTGCTTCGTAGTCTTCGTCCGAGAAACCCGAGGATGCCCCGGCGCCTCTCTCCACGATGACCTCGAAGCCGAGCTTCTCCACCAGCCGTCCAACGGACGGGGGCGCGATGCCGACTCGACGTTCTCTCTCTTGCGACTCTCGTACGACTCCCAGACGAATGACACACCTCCGTTGGAGCGGCGGGGAGGATACCCGTGATCCGGGCTATAGCGCACTCATAGCCGCCAAATCTCCGGCCTCCGTGCGTTTGGTCAATCGATGGCCGGCCGCCACCACGTTCGAGGCCCATGAGACACGCCTGCAGCTGAGTCGCAAGAGCCACGTGTCTCCGTGCTCTTGCGGCGCCGCTGGAGGAACCGACGGAGCGCGATCCCCGTGCGATCAGGAGGCCCGACCAGACCTCAGCGGCCGTTGAGCGACCAGTCGTAGGGGAAGTGCTCGATGCGGGTCGATGGATCGCGGACAAACGCCGCGTCCTCGCCCTCGAGGTGCGCCACCAGAAACGCGCGCACCCCCTCCGGGCCGCCGAAGTCGTCCGCGTACCACTCGAGCAGTTGGGAGACGCTGACCCGCTCTCGGCCGCGCTCGATGCGGCTCGTACCCCGCACGAAGGCGTCGGTCTGACGGGAGAGCTGCTCCTCGAGGTTGGCAGCCGTGTATGCGCGCTGCGCCAATGGGGGGCAGCCGACGCTCGCACAGTTGACGGCGAAGTGAATGCGGGGCTCCCCGAACTCCTCACCCCGGATGACGTCGCCTTCGAGCTGGTTCAGCGTGCGATCGACCCCCGCCACTCGGTGGGCCTGCGCGTCGAAGAAGCCCTCCGACTGCATGACGCTCTCGATCGGCCAGCGCTCGAGCACGGCGTGCATCGTGAGGATATTGTATGCGTTGATGAAGAAGGCGAGCCGAGCATCTCGGCCCCCCTCGCTGACCTCCGCCGAGCCGACCGCGTCGACGAGGCGCGCGAGCGCGGCGCGGTGTTCAGCGTTCTCTCGCAGCGCGCTGTAGCGAACGCCGCCATCGCTGGTCACGTACGTATCGAGCAACGTCTGCCAGGGCGCCACGTCGAAGATCGGGGCCACGGCCGCGCTCCCGGTCTCGGCGGGTTCCCGATCCGTCGGCTCCTCTGGCGAGGGCGACTCCTGAGGTGGCTCGGGGGTGGACTGACCCGCGATCTCACCGCCCGAACATGCGAGCACGAGCAGAGCGGTGAGGATGGCGGAGGCGGCGTTCGGAGAGTGCATGTGGCTCGGTGTGGTTGGCTCGGCAGCAGCCCGGGTGTTTCTGAACATACGCATCCGGTCGGCCCGTCGTTACTGCGCGCCGTAGCCCTCGGCGAGCGCCTCCTCGATGCGGTAGGCGAAGTGGGAGTACCGGCGCGCGCCGTGGAGCAGGTAGCCGTTCACGAAAAACGAGGGGGTGCCCAGCTCCAGCTCCCCCGGCAGCGCGTCGATCACCGCGCGGTCCTGCGCGATCACATCGTGGTGAGCGTCGCCGTCGAGGGCGGCCCCAAAGGCCTCCATGTCGACCCCCCCGACAGCCGCCGCGTGACGCTCGAGGTCCGCGCGCGTGAGGTGCTCTTGGTCCGCGAAGAGGCGGTCGTGGAAGCGCCAGAACGCCGCGTCCCCCGCCTGGTGATGGACCTCGCTCGACGCGCGCGCCGCGAGCACCGCGTGCTCATGGTAGTTCAGCGGTCGCTGACGCCAGACCACTTGCACACACGCACCGTACTCTTCGATGACGCGATCCATCGTCGGCACCGCTCGGGCACAGAAAGGACACTCGAAGTCACTGAAGACCTGAATCACCACGCGGGGGCGATCGGTCCCGCGCCTCGGCGCGTCGGGCGGCACGGTCATGCCGTAGGACCGCGTCTCCCATGGTCGCGCGTCGTCCTCCGCGGGCCGGCACGCGTCGTCGGGGAGGTCGAAACCGTAGCGGGATCCGCAGCCGACCAGCGCAAGTGAGACGATCACCCACGCCCAGAGGAGAAGGGTCCTCACGAAGGCCCATCCTCCTCGGCCTGACCAGCGCCGTCGGAAGCGAGCATGCGCAGGAGCTCCGGCTCGTCGATGACGGTCACGCCGAGCTTCTCCGCCTTGGCGAGCTTGCTGCCCGCGTCGGCGCCCGCGAGCACGAAGCTCGTTTTTTTGCTGACCGAGCCGCTGACCTTCCCGCCGGCGACCTTGATGCGCTCGGCGGCCTCCTTGCGCTTGAGCGTGGGCAGCGTTCCCGTAATGACAAACGTCTTGCCCGCCACTCCCTCGACCTCTTCGCGTCGCTCGACCACCGCGTCCATGGAGACGCCGTGCTCCGCCAGCCCGGCGATGATGCGCCTGACGCGCGCGGTGTCGAGCTCACCGAAGATGGCATCGGCCGTCTTTCGCGCGAGCCCCTCGATTGCCCCCGTGCCCTTCTCTGGCGCGAGCGCCTCGATCGCGGCCTCATCCCCTCCGACAAACCGCTCTGCGTAGTCGAGGAGCTTGCCCATGGTGCCGAAGTAGCTCGCCAGGTCCTCCGACATCCGCTCGCCGAGGTGCCGAATCGCGAGCCCCACGAGCACCCGCGCCATGCCGCGCGCTTTCGCCTTCTCGAGCCCCGCCAGCACGTTGCGCGCGCTCTTGACGCCCATTCGGTCGAGCCCGGCGAACTGGGCCTCGGTGAGCGCAAAGAGCTGATGTGGCTCGCTGACCTGATAGCTCTTCGCAACCTGAAGGATCAGCTTCGAGCCGAGCCCGTCGACGTCCATCGCGCCGCGGCTCGCGAAGTGCTCGAGTCGCTCGCGCACCTTCGCCGGACAAGCTTCGTTGGGGCAGTAGATGAAGATCTCCTCGGTCTGAACGGCGGTCCCGCAGGACGGGCACTCGGTCGGCCGCTCGACGGGTCGCGTTTCGTCGGTGCGCGACTTGAGGTCGACACCCACGACCTGCGGAATGATCTCTCCGGCCTTCTCCACATAGACCGTGTCTCCGATGCGGATGTCCTTGCGTTCCACTTCGACGAAGTTGTGCAGCGACGCGCGTGAGACGGTCGTCTGGGCGAGCACCACCGGCTCGAGGTGCGCGACAGGCGTGAGCTTGCCGCTCTTGCCGACTTGCACGCTCACGTCGAGGAGCTGCGTGGCCTTGCGCTCGGGCGGGAACTTGTAGGCGACGCCCCAGTGCGGATGGTGACCCGTCTCGCCGAGGCGCGCGTACCATTTGTGCTCGTCGATCTTGATGACCATGCCATCGATGTCGAAATCGAGCTTGTCCCGAATCACCCCGTACGCCTCGCAGTGATCAAAGGCCGCTTGCGCATCTTCGACGAGCGCAATCTCCTCGAGATAGACGTCCGCGCCGCGCTCGGCGAGCCACTTCAAGACGCCACTCTGGGTCTCGGGGAGCTCGATCCCCTCGACCCAAGGCACCTGATAGAGGAAGGAGCGAATGCCCGCGTGCTCGAGCCCCTCGGGCTCCTTGCGCTTCATCAGGCCCGCGCACCCGTTGCGCGGGTTGATGATCGTGCGCTCACCGGCGCTGGCGAGCTGGGCGTTGTAGGCCTCGAACCGGCTCGTGGGCCAGTAGAGCTCGCCTCGCACCTCGAGCGCACCGGTCGTCACGCCAGCGAGCTGCTCGGGGACCGCGCCGCTCTGGCGAACCTGCCGCGTGATCACATCTCCTCGCTTGCCGTCGCCCCGGGTGACCGCTCGCGCCAGCTTGCCTGCCTCATAGACAAGCGAGACGCTGATGCCGTCGATCTTCGGTTCGACGAGCAAAGGTAGCGAGGTGCCCGCTTCGAGCTCGAGCTCCTTGATTCGCCGGGCGAACCACTGCTCGAGCTGCTCCAGAATCGGGATCGGCTCCCCGTGACTGTCCTTGCGGTTGGGGGAGAGCTTCTCGAGCGAGAGCATCGGCTCTCGGTGATCGACGGTCTCGAAGCCGTCCGTGTGGTCCGCGCCGGGGGCGGCGTCGATGCGCTCGGCGACGGCGAGGTCGAGCTGGTCCGCGAGCTCCCCGTACCGCTCGAACATCTCGTCGAATTCCGAGTCCGGAATCTCGGGCTCGCCGCGACGATAGGCCGCCTCATGGTGGCGGATCTGGGTGGTCAGCGCGGCGAGTTCCGACCGTGCACTTTGCTCTTCGCTCGGGGGCATGGCGAGGGAGGATAGCAAGTGACAAGATGGTTCCGTGAACCTGCGAGCACTCGCCGCGCTCGGGCTCTGCTGGGCGCTCGCCCTGCCCGCCATCGCTCAGGTGGGCGGCCGCTCGAACGAGGGACTCGAGCGGAGCCGAGCTGCGCTCGCGGCGGGCCAGATCGAGCGCGCGTTCGAGCTCGCGCGGGCCGCCGCGGCGGAGCGGCCGGAGCACCCGGCCGTCTGGCTCGAGGTCGGTGAGCTCGCCGATCGGCTGAGGCTCGACGCGGTCGCGCTTCGCGCCTACCAGCGCTACCTCGCGCTCGCGCCCGCCGACGCCGAGAACCGGGCCGAGATCGAAGGCTGCGTGCGTGTCCTGCAGCACCTCGTGCGCGGCGGGCGCTACGTCGTGGCAGAAGACCCCGAGAGGGTGGAGGCGCTCATCGACTGGGACGGGCATTCCGTCCGCCCCAGCCCCGCTGAGAGCGTGCTCGTTGACTGGCACGGCCGGCCGCACGCGGGCGAAGTGAGCCTTGCAGGGGCCGACGACGCCGAGCCAGCGCTGATCTCGCTCTCACACATCGTCGGACAAGACGCATCCCCTTCTCTAGGGCGAGCGCTCACGCCCCCCTGAGACCCGACCGACGTCGTGGGCGAAACCGGCGACCACATCGAGCCACGCGTCGCTCCCCTCGAACGGGCGTTTGCGGGACTTCGCGAGGGAGTGGTCGGCCCCGTGCACCTCGTGCAGTCGGGCGTTGGGGACTCGCTTCAGGACCGCCTCGAGGAGGTCCGGTCGGCAGAGCTTGTCCTTGGATCCCTGCACGAAAAGCTGCGGCATGGGCACGTCCGGGAGGTGATCGGCGCGGAGCTTCTCCGGCTTGCCTGGCGGGTGTAGGGGGTAGCCCAGGTAGACCAGCCCGCTCGCCCGCGGCGCCTCACCGGCGGCTGCGATCATCGAAGCGTAGCGCCCGCCCATGCTCTTGCCGCCGATCAGCAGCGGCCCTCGCCCGCGCATCTTGCCGACTCTCGCCAAGATCTCACGCCACGTCGCGAGCAGGCGACGCGCAGGTCCGGGGGGCCGGCGGCGCTCGGTCTGGGTGGCGATTTCCATGTAGGGGAAATGGAACCGAAGCACGCAGATCTCGCGGGCCACCAGCTCGGCCGCTACGTGCTCCATGAAGGGGCTGTACATCGAGGCCCCCGCACCGTGGGCGAGCACACACATCGGCCGCCCCTTCATGGTGCCGCTGCGCTCCCATCGAGCGGGCAGTCCCTCGACCTCGAACATCGTCATGAATGCAGAGTGCCTGATCACCCCGCCCCCGTCGTATGCTTCCGAAACGGATGGACGAAGACGAGGAGCTGCTGAGCGGACGCCGAGGACGGCGACGCCTTTTGATGGCGCTGGGCACGCTCCCAGTGCTCGGCGCGATCGCTTTTGGCCTCTGGTTCTTCCTGGAGCAGCAGCAGCACGCCGTGGAAGAGATGCTCGTCGAGCAGGTCACGGGCGCGGCGTTTGGGTGTGTCGCCGCGGTCCGGGGGGACTCGCCCGAGCTATGGAGCCTCGAGCGATCTCTCGAGCACATGTCCCACATGGAGCGCCTCACGCGCGACGAGGAGGACCCAACGATCGCGACGGAGCGGAGCCGCTTCGCTCAAGCCGCCGCCGAAGCAGCTCATGGCTGTGAACAGCTCGGCCGCCTCATGCTCCAGGCTCACCGGGACTCCGAGGACCACTACTTCGCGGTGCCCGCCGTGCTCGCCCAGCCGCCGGATCAGGAGGATCCGGAGCGTTGGTACCGCCGCGTCCTCCCGGACACCCGCCCGCAGGCCGTCGAGCTGACCCGGCAGATCCGCGTCATGGCCGAGACGGTCAACGCTCGGCGAACCGAGTTCGAGATGATGGCGACCGAGCTCCCCGTCGAGGGGCGTGGGCCGGACGAGCTCGCGCGCATCGTCACGTTGACCGACATCCCACGCGATCGGGAGAACCCGCGCACGGAGGTGTGGCCGATGCCCGACGGGATCGTCGTGATGCGCCGGGGCAGCATCGGGCGGGTTCCTTGCGACACCCGCTACATCAACCGCGCGAGCTGCTTCAACGAGTACGTGCAGCAGGTCTCGTGGGAGGGAGAGCTGGGGGAACAGATCGCCCTCGAGCGTCCCCGGGCGGTGCTCTATTGGAGCTCGTTCGCCCCGGCACCGGACGGCGCGATCTGGGCGGTTGGTGTCAACCAGGGGAGCGACGGCATCGTGGGCCGGTACCCGCCTGGCGAGACGAGGCCGGAGCTCGCGCCCGTAGACGCTCCCGTGGACGCCACGACCAACATCGTGATCGTCGCGGGCGGGGTCGCGCTCTTCCCTGACGATGGGTCCGCCTGGCTCACCGACCTCGACAGCGGCATGGACTTCGAAGCGGTCTCGACCACGCCGACCCCTCTGGTGCTCCGCACGCGACATGGGGGCGCAGGCCGAGGCATCGGCATGGACGCCGGCGACAGCCTCAGCATCACCGGCTCGGAAGAAGACGGCTTCACCTCCCGGGTCTCTTCGCCGGACGTCGACGATGTGCTGAGCCGCATGATCGACGCGGGCTCGCGGGTCCGGTCGATCGCAGATCTGCGCTCACTGCCCTCCGGGCGGGCGGTGGCGCTGCTCGCGCGTTTCTCCGAGTCGCCCGACGCGGTCGCGATCACCACCGACTTCGGCCGCACATGGCTCCCCGCGCTCCCTGAGTCCGACGCGCCGGCGGAGTAGCTCCTTCGATCAGCAGCCGGCCGCGTCCGGCCGCTCGCGACAGCGCGCGTGCGCGGCCGTGTCGATTCGGCGCCGAAGCTCGGCGGGCACGAATCCCACCATCACGCCTCCGCCCTCGACGGCGATGACCGGAACCGTGCGGTTCGGGTCGAGTCGCCGGTGTTGAGCCGCTGCGACCGCGCTGGTCTCCACGTCGAGCTCCCGGTAGGGGATGCCGCGGGTTCTCAGCCACCGCCGAGCTCGCTCGCAGTGCGGGCACCACTGCGTCGTGTAGAGCCGCACCTGCACGTGAGCGCGCGCGCCGCTCGACGCGGGAGCGACCGCGGGGGCGCCGCATCCCGCGACGGTCAGCCAGAACGATACGAAGAGGGTCGCGCGCACGCGCCAACCCTACCCGGCCGGCGCGCCGCGCGGAAATTCCGCTCCGATCGGCGAACGGATTCGGTAGAGCACATGCCGCTGCAGCGGGTGACCGTCGGGCAGTGACGGGTGATCGAAGTCGCCGCCGAGGTCGCGGTGCATCCCGATCTTCTCCATCACCCGCCGCGACGCGGTGTTGGTGGGCACGGTGAAGGAGACGAGGGCGTCGAGCCCGAGTGCCTCGAAGGCGTGCGCGACCACCGTGCGGGCCCCTTCGGTGGCCAACCCCACCCCCCAGTGCGCCGGGGCGAGTCGCCAGCCGATCTCCACGCAGGGCGTAAACGCGGCCTCGAAGCTCGGCACGCTGAGCCCGATGAAACCCACGAAGGAGCACGCGTACTCACCCGTCCGCTCCACGGCCCAGAGCCCAAAACCATCTCTGGCGAACCCGGAGATGATCCTTCCAGCGAAGCGGTCGCTCTCCTCACGCGTCAGCGGGGACGGCAGGTACGCGGCGACGCGTTTGTCGGCGTTCATGACCGCAAATGGCGCCAGGTCGTCGACATGCCAAGGGCGGAGACGGAGGCGTTCGGTCGAGAGGGTCGGCGGCGCGGGCACGGACACGCGGCCGTTATGACGCCGATCCTCCGCCATTTGCCCGTGAATTCGTGGTATCGACCCGTCTTCGATGTCGCTTCGGTGCGCGAGCTGCGGTCAAGACAATCGCGAGGGAGCTCGGTACTGCCTGAAGTGCGGATCGCAGATCGAGCGCTCTGCCGAAGATCCGCTCATCGGAGAGCTGGTTCACGGGCGCTACCGGATCCTCTCGGTGCTCGGACAAGGCGGCATGGGTCGCGTCTACCTCGCCGAGCAGCAGATGGGCACCGCCACCCGCAAGGTGGCGATCAAGGTTTTGCACGCCAAGCTCGGCAGCGAAGACCGCGTTCGCAAGCGCTTCTACCGGGAATGCGAGGTGGTCATTCAGCTGACCCACCCCAACACGATTCATTTCCTCGACTTTGGCGAAATCGAGGGGCGCCTCTTCATCGTGATGGAGCACGTCGACGGGCCGACGCTGACGGACGAACTGGCCGAGGGTCCGCTGCCGCTCGATCGCATCGACCCCATCCTCGAGCAGCTCGCGGGATCCCTGCAGGAAGCCCACGACATGGGCGTCGTGCACCGCGACCTCAAGCCCGACAATGTCATGCTGACCACGCGCGGGGGCCAGAGCGACACCGTCAAGGTGTGCGACTTCGGCATCGCCCAACACCGAGGCGGGGGGCCCGAGATCACGATCGAGGGCACCGTGATCGGGACGCCGCAGTACATGAGCCCCGAGCAGCTCAACGGCGGCACCGTCGACGCCCGGAGCGACGTCTACAGCCTCGGCTTGATGCTCTTCGAGATGCTGACCGGAGAGCGCCCTTTCCACGCCGAAACGCCCCTGCAGTGGGCGGCGCATCACACGACCACTCCGCCGCCCTCACTCGACCATTTCCCGTCCACCCGTGACCTGAGCCCACACCGGAGAGAGGCGGTGGAGGCCGCGCTCGAGAAATCGGCCGACGATCGCCCACAGTCCGCGCGAGACCTCGCCAGCGCCTTCCTCGGACGCCCGGTCGGGCGACCGGGCGCCTCAGAGAGCGGGACGATCTCCCGATCCGGCCGCCCTCCCTCGCGGATTGACCGGAGCGCGCCGACGCGAGCCACCAGCCAGCGCTCGGAGGACCTGGTGCTGAAGCCGGCGGGGATGCGCTCGGGTGTCGGCGGGGTCGCCGTCTTGCTGATCGTGATCGGCCTCGTCAGCGCCGGAGTTGCCGCGTTCCTTCAGAAAGATCGCCTGATGGCTTTCATCGAGCCACCGACGTTGGACGCCGGGACGCCCACGCTCGTGGTCGACGCGGGCAGCGACGCCGGGCTGGCGGAGCCGGTCCCGATCGAGTGGCTCCGCATCGTGCACTACCAGCGGCGTGTGGAGCACGCCGCGAACGCGCTCGGCGCGCCCGACGCCGAGTACGCAGAGATCCGGCCGCGGGGCACCCTCGTACTCGAACTTCGGGCGGGCATGCGCATCGCCTCCGATGGAACGAGCGGGCCGGACATCTCCATCCGCGTCGATGACGACCGCTCAGGCCCGTACCGGGCGGACTTCGGCATCGACCGGAACCAGTACACGACGGTGGGTTCCGAGCTCATCGGCTCGCTCGAGCTCGACTGCGATCAGTTCGAAATCGGTCAGGTGCGCTATATCCGGTTGAAGAACCGGGGGGCGCGCGTGCTCTACATTGACGCGGTGGGGGTCTTCGCGACGGTGCGGGTCCGCTGAGGGAGCCATGCGAGGCTGGAGGTCACAACTCGCGGTCATTCTGCTCGCCGGTGCGCTCTGGTCGCTCTATCCGAAGGCCAACGCGCTCGGTCTGCTCAGCGCGTACGCGCTCGCCTGGTTGATCCTGAGCGCAGCGCGGGCGCTGCTGCCAGGCCTCTTCGCCGTCGAGCTCACGAGCACGCAGACGGTGTTGATCTCGTTGATCGTGGCGGTGCCGCCCTTGGCTCGAGCCACGGAGCTTCGATCACGGTTCCTGGTCGGCGAGCACCTCGAGGGCTTCGAACACCAGCTCGACTCGAGGCGCTGGCTCGAGCAGACCCCGGCGATCTTTCCACCGCTGATCAGCGCGGACCGGCCCCAGACCTTCTACGTGCACGCGCCGGAGGCCTCGGAGGTGAGCCTGCGCGTTCCCGGGCCTGACGCGATCTCCGTCGAGGCCACCTCACTCGGACGAGGGCTCTTCCGCCTCGAGATCGATCCGCGGGAGCTCGAGCTGCCGGCGCGCGCCGAGCGGCTGGACATCGAGCTGCTCGTCGACGGACGCCCGCACGCACGCGAGATGCGGTTCGAGAGGCGCCTGCCCCACCCGCGCTGGCTCCGACCTTCGGCCGAGCGCTCCCACGTCGTGGCCGTCAGTGAGGAGACCGACACCGCCTACCTCATCGACCGTGACGCGCGCACCGAGACGATCGCGACCGGAGACGGACCGGTGGATGCGTGGTTCGAGGGAGACGCCGCACACCCCGACGCCATCGTCATCGCGCACCGCTACGATCAAAACCTCTCGTACGTGGGCGGCGGACGTGACCAGACCCTCGACCTCGGCTGTCCCCCGGTGCGCATGGCGATCCGAGGAGACACGACGGCGGTGGTCTGTGAGGGCGAGACGCCGGAACTCGTCGTGCTCCGCGCACGCGAGATTCGGCGCCGGGTGACGCTGGACTATGTGCCTCAGTGGGTCGCCCTGACCGCCGCGCACATCGTGGTGAGCAGCGCGGTCCCGGCGGCCCTTCACCGGTACGAGCGAGACGGCTCCCCGTCGGGCCCTCCGCTGCAGCTCGGGCGCCCCCCGGTGACGATGGCGGGTGACGACACCACCGTGCACGTCGCGGTGACGGATCTGCAGCTCGATGGCCCGCCGCACCTGGGCAATCACTTCATCCGGGACCAGCTGCTTCGGGTCGACGTGGCGTCTTGGCGGGTCAGCCACGCGAGACTCACGGCCGACCGCACGCCGCGTCAGGGCGCGCCGGGTGATCTCGATCGCGGCATCTCTCCGATGGGCATCGATCTGGCCCCCGACGGCGCGCTCTGGGTCGCGTTCGCAGGGAGCGACGACGTGTGGCGATACGCCGACGGCGACACCCTCCCGCGACGCTTCGAGACCGAAGACCATCCGCTCACGACTCCCATCTCCGCGGTCGCGATGAGCGGCGGTCGCTTCGCGGTGAGCTCGGCCACCTACGGCACGGTCGGCGTCTTCAGCGCCGACGGCGAGCTCATGCGGCTCACCCGCTTCGCGCCCGGAGATGACGAGCTGCTCAGCGAGGACCAACACGCCTTGCAGCTGCGGATCGGGGAGCGGGGCTTCTTCGAGGGCACGCGCTCGGGGGTGAGCTGCCAGTCGTGTCACCCGGCCGAGGCCAGCGATCAGACGGTTCACAACATCGGCGACACGACCCTGATCGCGACTCTCGACACGCGCGGCCTCTACGGGACGCCCCCTTATCTCCGCGACGGCGGCTTCCCCATGGTGGGCAGCTTCGACGAGCTCGCGGACACCCTCTACCGGGGGTTTCTTCGGCATCAGCGCGGGCGCCGGGTCAGCCTCGACACCTATGTGACGTCGCTCCCGAGGCCGACGCCCTACCGCCAGGCGACGGGGCGCGACGATGAGCGCGAGCGCCGCGGTGTGGAGGCGTTCGTGACCGCTCGTTGCCCGCTCTGCCACGCCTTCCCTGCGTTCACGAACCTGAGTCAGCATCCGGCGGCCGTGCTCTTCGGGCCCGAGCAGGCCGCCCGGCTCGGCAGCGCGGAGCTCGACGTACCGACACTTCTGGGCCTCGGGCAGAGCGCGCCGTATCTCCTCGACGGGCGCGCGGAGACGCTCCGCTCGGTCTTCGCCGACCACGATCCCGCGGCCCGCCACGGCGACATCGCTGCACTGGACGAGCGCGCGCTCGACGACCTCATCTACCTCCTGGAGGGCCTGTGAAAACAAGGCCCCCCCGGAGAGCCCCGTGGGTCGCCTATGGCCTCGGCGTGGTCGCCCTCGGCGGGGTCGCGGCGCTCGGACTGAGCGCCCCCTGGGACTTCGAGCGCCAGCTCTTGTGGATCCGCGGCACGGCGTGGAGCGCGTTCATCGGGCTGGCGCTCACGCTCTGCGTCTCGCCCGTCGGCCGCGTGCTCGCGAAGCGAAAATGGTTCAAGCGCGCGTCCGTCGATCGCCTGCGACGAGCGTTCGGGATCACCACCGCCGCGCTGGCGACGGCGCACGCTGCCCTGGGCCTCACCACGTATCTGGGCGACTCTTGGCACCTGCTCCTCGAGCTCGCCTGGGTCCGGAGCGGGCTGCTCGCCTGGTCGGTGCTCCTCGCGCTCTGGCTGACGAGCTACCCAGCGCTCGTGAAGCGCCTCCGGATCAAGCTCTGGAAACCGCTCCACCGGCTCGCGTTTGTCGCCTTCGCGCTCGCGGCTCACCACGCGCTCATCTCCCCCTTCGCCCCGAGAGACTGGGTCTTCGGCACCGTCGCCGTCGTCGCGGCGGTGGCGCTCCTCCGGGCCGTTCGCTGATTTCGTCCGGGCGTCGCGAGCGCGCCGTGACAACGCCGCTATCATCGCGCCCATGAAGCGTCATCGTTCGCGCGGCCGCGCCCTGACTCGCCGCGATCTGCTCGTCGGCTCAGCGGCAGCCATCGGCTCGAGCGCGCTCGGACTCTCGGCGCTCGGCTGCGGCGGCGTGAACCTGGACGCGGCGGCCGAGCCCACCGACCCAGCCTCGATCGAGGTCACCGACCTGATGCCGGACTTCTTCGCGTTCTGGGACCGGAACGCGAGCCTCGACGACGCCACGGTGCGGGCCCACTTCATCGACGAGATCATCGGCGCACATCCAGCGCTCTACGCACCGTCAGTCATCGGAGAGGCCGGAACCCTGAGCGACCGGGTGGACGCTTGGTTG
>Ga0114933_10002927_pt1 | contig 17122 bp, 15 predicted proteins | sample 4SBtaG_FD_89691 | JGI IMG/M metagenome (GOLD analysis project Ga0114933, IMG submission 89691) | Deep subsurface microbial communities from Kolumbo volcano to uncover new lineages of life (NeLLi) - 4SBTROV12_W25 metaG | ecosystem: Environmental > Aquatic > Marine > Volcanic | place: Kolumbo... | reverse complement strand
TCAAGCCGGAGGTCGCGGGTTCAAATCCCGTCGGGACCGCGGTCGGGTAGCTCAGTTGGCAGAGCGCGCGCCTGAAAAGCGTGAGGTCACCGGATCGACGCCGGTCCCGACCACGCTAAGAAGCCAGGGGCTTACCTCCCCTGGCTTCTGGTGATTTTGGGTTGCGTTTAAATTGAAGTGTGATCTCTCAGGCCCGAGTTACACCATCTTCGCTCGCCGCCTCAGCAACTGCTGCAGAAACCGCTGGTACTACTGAACGGTCAAACGCAGTCGGGATAATGAGATCAGGGGAAAGATCATCGCTAGATACAGCTGCTGCGATCGCCGACGCCGCAGCAATTTTCATTCCTTCGGTTATATCAGTGGCTGAGGAATCAAATGCGCCACGAAAGATCCCTGGGAACGCAAGTACGTTGTTGATTTGGTTGGGGTAATCACTGCGACCTGTGGCGACAACCGCCGCAATATCACCAATCTCCTCTGGAAGGATCTCGGGGTCAGGATTAGCCATTGCGAAGACGATGGGCTTGTCAGCCATCGCAGCGACGTCGTCTCGGGTCACAAGCCCAGGGCCGCTAAGCCCCATAAACACGTCAGCGCCCGCCATTGCCTGCGCAACTGTGCCGGCAATTTGATCGGTGTTGGTGTTATGAGCGATCCATTCTTTGGCGGCGTTCAAATTATCTCGGCCGGGGTAGATAGTGCCTTGTCGATCACAAACGACGACATCACCGATACCGCGCCCTAACAGGATTTTTGCGCACGCAACGCCCGCCGCTCCGGCACCCAAGATGACGCACCGCAAATCTTTGAAATCTTTTCCTGTGAGACGAACCGAATTCTCCAAAGCAGCCAGAGCGACAACCGCTGTTCCGTGTTGATCATCGTGGAATACCGGAATGTCGAGTGCCCGGCGCAGCTCTGCCTCAACTTCGAAGGCGCCCGGGGCAGCAATATCTTCTAGGTTTATTCCCCCGAAAGTCGGTGCGAGCCGGATGACTGTTTCGATAATTTGTTCCGGTGTTTCAACGTCAAGGCAGATCGGGAAGGCATCGACATCAGCAAATTCTTTAAATAACAGTGCTTTGCCTTCCATGACAGGCATGGCAGCCTCTGGACCAATATCGCCAAGCCCGAGAACGGCGGTGCCGTCGCTAACAATCGCTACTGTGTTTTTTCTGATCGTCAACTCATGAGAGGCCGCTTCATCTTCGTGGATAGCCATACACACCCGAGCGACTCCTGGTGTGTACGCCATCGATAAATCATCAGCGTCTCTCAATGGGATTCGGCTTATCGTTTCAAGCTTCCCGCCCTCGTGGATTTTAAAAGTTCTGTCAACCGCACTAATAACCTTGATCCCTTCGAGCCCGTCGACTGCTTCGCAAATTTCGTCGACGTGGGCTTCGCTAGCTGCGTCAACCACAACTTCTTCACGCAATGACCCTGCGGTTACGGTAAAGCCTCGGAGACTACGAATATTTCCGCCGACGTCGCCAATCGCTGTGCAAAGTCGGCCGAGAGTGCCCGGCTCATGAGCAAGCTCAACTTCTAATGTGGCTGAGAAAGCAGCCGTTGGTCGCGACATCAGGTCTCCTGCAGTGGGATACGAGCGCTCTATTGTGGCGGGACGATCCGACTTGTCCACACGGTCCTAGTGCATTTGTTCTATGGGCCCTCATATTCAAAACCCAGATCAGGGGCAGTTAACAGCGCGTAAAAGCTGATTCCGGCTTGTTTCGCTAGGTCTTCACAGGTGCCACCGCGGTCCACAACCGAAATAATCATGACGGGTTCTGCGCCGAATGCCCTGACTGCTTCTGCTGCTTCTAGAGGCGATACTCCCCGGGTAACAACATCCTCGGTGATGGCTACTCGGTCACCTTTTCGCAGTGCACCAGCTATTCGTCCCTCTACTCCATGGTCCTTCGATTCTTTTCGAACGCTAAAGCTCCTAATTTGTTGACCGCGATCAGCAGCTATGGCTGAGACGCCGTATGCCACGGGGTCAGCGCCCATCGTCAAGCCCCCCATTGCATCTATCCCATTAATTTCATTCAAGACGATGTCTGCTACAAGTTGAATGCCTTCAGGGGTACAGACGGTTTGTTTACCATCAATAAACCAGTTGCTTTTCCGACCGGATTTCAAAACGAAATCCCCTGTACGCACCGCGTGAGTCATGAGATGTTCTCTGAGCTTCGTTCTCAGAGGGTCGAGTTCCCTCATCAATCCATCCACCTTGCTTGGCCATTTCCCTCAACAACCTGCCCGACAACCCACGCCTCATGCCCATGCTTGTTGGCAAGGTCAATAACCGAACCGGCCTCTCCACTTGGGACAATCAACGCCATCCCAATACCCAGGTTGAAGACATTCCGCATTTCTTCCTCAGAGACAGGTCCTTCATTAGCAATCTGATCAAAGATTTGTGGCCTCGGCCATCTTCCTACATCTAGTTGTATTTCTACTTCATCAGCAATCACCCGTTTCAGATTGCCAATAAGTCCTCCACCAGTTATATGCGCGGCCGCGTGAACCTCGCACTGTCGGAATGCACTTAAGACTGTGGGGGCATAAATGATCGATGGACGAAGTAGTTCGTCCCCGAGTGAAGAGTCGGCGCCTGGCCATGCAGGTTGATCTAAAGCACGGCCGTCCATAAGCACACGACGGACCAAGCTGTATCCGTTGCATCGCAAGCCTGTCGAGGCAAGCCCCACCAAAACATCTCCTTGGACAACCGAAGATTTGTTGGGTATGTCGCCACGTTCAGCTACTCCCACCGCAAAACCCGACACATCAAAATCGTCTTCGCCCATCGTGTCTGGGTGCTCAGCAATTTCACCCCCTGTTAAAGCACACCCTGCTGTGATGCACCCTTGGGCAAAGCCAATTACGAGTTGTTCGATGACTTCAGGGTCGACTTTCCCGACAGTTAGTTGATCCAAGAAAAACAGCGGTTCAGCTCCGGATGTAACGATGTCATCAACGCACATTGCGACCACGTCAACACCAATCGTGTCGTATTTCCCCAATTTCTTGGCGACCAGCGTCTTGGTCCCGGCTCCGTCGTTTCCGGATACCAACACCGGCTCACGATATCCCTCAGGTATTGCCACAATTGAGCCGAATCCGCCGACGTCACTGAGTACCTCTGGTCTAAAGGTTGACCGGGCATGGGGGATGAGTCGTTCTACGGCTTCGTCTGCTTTATCTATATCGACGCCAGACTTGGAGTAGGTGATCTCAGAACTCATTGGCCGAGCTGCATTTGTGAGGCTGAGATAAAAGCGGATCCCTGTTCATCTTGTCTTTCCCCTAAGACCTCCCTACCAATTTCTGCTGGGATCTCTACGGGATACTTTCCGTCCAGACAAGCCGTGCAAAATCCGGCGCCTGCCGCACCGGTTGCGTCGATTAGACGATCAAGTTCTAAATAACCAATGGAGTCAACACCCAGGTATTCACGTATTTCGTCCACCGTTAGATTTGCTGCCAACAGCTCTGCTTGTGTACCCGTATCCATGCCATAAAAGCACGGCCATCTATAGGGTGGCGACGAAATTCTGAGATGCACCTCCGCTGCTCCCGCAGCGCGGAGCATTTCAACTATTGCTCGTGTGGTGGTGCCGCGAACAATTGAGTCATCAACAACTATGAGGCGTTGACCTTCAATGTTGTGTCGAATTGGGTTGAGTTTCATCTTTACCCCCAAGGCTCTCATTTCCTGGGAGGGGGCGATAAAGGTTCGACCTATGTAGCGATTTTTGACTAGCCCATCTCGGTAAGGAATGCCGCTTGCTCGAGCGAATCCTTGTGCGGCAGGAATGCCGGATTCTGGGACGGGCATCACTAGATCTGCCTTAACTGGAGCTTGGTCGGCTAGTTGTTCACCCATTCGTTGTCTTGCCGCATGCACGTTGCGGCCATATAGAACAGTGTCTGGGCGTGAAAAATATACGAATTCAAAAACGCAAAGCTTCGGGTCAGGATTGTCGAAAGGATGTTCTGAGGTCCACCCAGCACGATTTATAACGACCATCTCACCAGGGTCAATCTCACGGACAAAGTGAGCGCCGACGGTGTCCAACGCCGGGCTTTCTGATGCAACTACCCAGCCATTATCCAAGCGCCCCAGACACAACGGCCAAAATCCTTCCGGTCCTCTGGCGCCAACCAAGTGGTGCCGGTCCATGGCAACAAAAGAGAAACCCCCTTTTAGTCGCGGCAACACGCGTTTCAGCGCCCAGGGAAGTTCATTGCCTTCGGGTGCGTCGTCGCTCGCGAGTTCGAGAGCGACTAATTCGGCTACCAGGTCACTGTCACTTGTGACAGTTCCGTCGAGCATCCCCGTCTCAGCGGCAAGTTCAGCTGTGTTAACGAGGTTGCCATTGTGGGCTAAGGCGAATTCGAGGTCTCCAACATCACGATAAAACGGCTGCGACGCTCGCCAAGAACTTGACCCTGTCGTTGAGTAGCGGGTGTGGCCAATCGCTATAGCGCCCTCGAGCGCTGCGAGAATGCGATCATCAAAGGCACTGGAGACAAGCCCCATGTCTTTCACAACCGTGACGTTAGACCCGTCGCTCACGGCGATCCCGGCAGATTCTTGTCCTCGATGTTGTAGGGCGTAAAGACCTAGGTATGTCTGATGAGCGACCGCGCCACCTGGAGCTAACACCCCAAAAACACCGCACGCTTCCCGAGGTTTGTTGATTTCTACTGCCGTGATTTCTTCCGTCATGCGCTGACGGTTCCTTGGCCTAATGCTTCTGGTAGCTGGTTGAACGACGCAGCTGCCAGAACGTCTAGAGGTACCTTCACAGCAGGCCCGAACTCCAACAACGAGCCACCGGTTCGGCCAATTACCTTGGCCGTAACTTTCTTGTTAGCTGCTTCTTCCAGAAATTCTTCTAAACCATCGTTTGAAACTACGACGAGCACTCGACCACCAGATTCGTTGAACATCGAAATGTGGTTGTCATAGTTATCCAACTGAGCGCCAACACCACTGTCGATAGCCATCTCCGCAGCCGCTACCGCGATGCCTCCCTCTCCGACGTCGTGCACTGCTTCTAGTCGTTGTTTCTGAACTGACTCAGCTACAAAAGCTGCGGTTCTGACTGCTTGGTCAAGATCGAAGGCAGGGAGAGAGCCCTCTTTACAACCACCAATTTCCCATGCCCATCGGCTTCCTCCCATAGATACATCTGGCCCAGGTTCTTGTCCTAACAGCAACAACGGCGCGTCCGGGGGTAAGCCAATATTTGGTGGAGCCTCTGACAGGGTGGGATGCATACCAATAACACCGACTACTGGAGTGGGAGCTATATCGACGGAGTTCGTTTCGTTGTACAAACTTACGTTGCCGCCAACTACTGGTGCGTTGAAGGCGAGACACGCTTCAGACATCCCGTCGACAGCTTCCGACAGTTGCCACATAACTTCTGGGTGTTCCGGATTGCCGAAGTTCAAGCAATTCACAACGGCGAGAGGGTAGGCCCCCACACACGCGATGTTCATAACAGCTTCAGCGACAACCATCTTTGTGCCCTCATATGGGTCTACGTAACACCACCGGTGGTTTCCGTCTGTGGAGAGAGCTAATCCCCTCCCAGTTTCGTTGCCGCTGGTCGGATGTCGAAGACGGAGGAGCGTGCCGTCGCTCCCGGGCCCAACCACAGTATTAAGAAACAACTGGTGGTCATATTGGCGGTAAACCCACGAAGGGTCGCACACCAGCGCCAACAAGTTCTCCACGCAATCAACAGGGCCTTGAGACGCGTCGGTTAATCGTCTCTGGTCCAAATCATCTGGCTGAGCGATCGGTCGGTCATATTCAGGGGCGTCATCATGCAAAGTGGAGGCCGGCAGCTCCGCCAGCACTTCACCATCGAAGCCATCAAGGATTCTCAACTGCCCATTCCCGGTCACGCGACCTATCACGCTCGCCGCTATTTCCCATTGAGCTGAAATTTCGAGGACCCGATCAAGGTGTTGAGGTTCAACTATTGCAAGCATTCTTTCTTGCGATTCCGAAGTCATTAACTCAAACGGTTCCATCCCCTCTTCACGCGAATGGATAGCTGAAACATCAACATCCATTCCTGCGCCACCCCGAGAGGCAGTTTCACTTGTTGCACATGTGATGCCAGCACCTCCAAGATCTTGGATTCCGCTCACTAGGCCTTCATCAAGCAGTTCAAGGCATGCTTCTAAGAGTCGTTTCTCTTCAAACGGGTCTCCGACTTGCACACTCGGCCGTTTATCCCCATCTTCGGAGTTCTCATCAAAGCCCGCCGAAGCGAGAACACTGACCCCTCCTATGCCGTCTCGACCTGTAGATGCCCCCAATAGAATTGCCAGATTCCCGATGCCGCTGGCTTGTCCAAGTACGAGTCGTTCTGATGGGAGCACCCCCATCGCAAGAACATTGACCAGTGGGTTGCCTTTGTAGGTTTCGTCAAAGACAAGCTCGCCTCCGACCGTGGGAACACCAACACTGTTCCCGTAACCCGAAACCCCACTAATTACGCCTTCGGCTATCCATCGGCTGCGAGGATCATCGAGGGGGCCGAAGCGCAGTGGATCCATTACGGCTATGGGTCTCGCCCCCATAGTGAAGATATCTCTGAGAATCCCTCCGACACCTGTCGCCGCGCCTTGATAGGGCTCAATCGCAGAAGGGTGATTATGGCTTTCTATTCGAATCGCGACAGCGATGTCATCACCTACATCAATTACTCCAGCGTTTTCTCCCGGGCCAACTAAAACCCACGGTGCCTCGGTAGGAAGTCTCTTGAGATGAATCTTTGACGACTTGTAAGAACAGTGCTCGGACCACATCACTGAATACATCGCGAGTTCAAGATGGTTTGGGTGTCGTTCTAAAAGCTCATATATGAAGTCATATTCTTCATCACTGAGACCAAGTGCCCGATGAACTGATGCATCTTCAGGGGCGACACTCACGTCCCAAATCTACTCGCGGCTGCAGCTTTCTCATGGATCCCCTGTGGCACAGTCGCAGCCGAAAGTTATCTTCGAAGACCAAGATATAAACCGTTTATATTTTCGCAATCCACCACGGGCTACAACCATTTAGGCGCATGTGGGAATGGCGCGTAGTTGACTTCGTCAAGCACTCAGGAAAGAGCGGATAAGCGCGGTGCCATCAGTTGAACCTAAAAGCACCGAGGTGGCTCTTTCAGGGTGGGGCATCATGCCAACAACATTCCCGCTTTCATTGCAAATGCCGGCTATATCTCTTGTTGAACCATTGGGATTATCGGTATAGCGGAACACGATTTGTTGTCGAGCTTCTAATTCTGCAAGGGCTTCAGGGGGGCATACATAGTTACCCTCGAAATGGTTAATTGGAATTTCTATGCAGTCTCCGACTGTTAAACCCTTGCCAAGAACGTTTCCAGTTGAAACAACCTCGATTTGTTGCATCGAACACAGGAATTTCATACCGATGTTCTTCTGCAAGGCTCCGGGTAGCAATCCAGCTTCGGTTAAAACTTGGAAACCGTTGCAGATCCCTAAAACTGGACCGCCGTTCAGTGCAAACGCAGCAACCGATTCCATAACCGGAGAAAATCTTGCTATCGCCCCACAGCGCAAGTAATCGCCGTGTGCGAAACCTCCCGGTATCACTACCGCGTCGACGTTCTTCAACGACGGGTCCCCATGCCAGAGAACTTCGGCGTCACCTCCAAGAGCTCGTATCGCATCGATGGTGTCGAATTCACAGTTCGTACCTGGGAAACGAACCACTCCTACCCGATGACTCATGTTGCTAGAACTTCCACCAAAGCATCTTCGATGACAGGGTTCGTCAGGAATCGATTACACATGTCTTCAACGAGTGATTGTGCCTCGTCGACTGAGTCGGCTTCGACTTGGAGACGGATGACCTTGCCAACCCGCACATTGCCAGTCATCTCAAAGCCCAACGCAGGCAACGCTCGTTCAATCGTTGAACCTTCAGGGTTAGCTATGCCATCACGCGGTGAGACTTCGATTCTTACCTCGAAGTGCATCAGCTTTGCCCAATCCACTCTGTGAACGATTCGCCAGTAATTCGTTCATAAGCCGTGACATAACGATCGCGAGTTGCTGTCACCGTTTCGGGAGAAAGAGGTGGGGGCGGCGGTGACTTATCCCAGCCCGTGGCTTCCGTTGCATCTCTAACTGGTTGTTTATCCAACGAAACTGGCGTCGCACCTGGGTTCCAATTTTCCGCCGGCCAAAACCGTGACGAATCAGGCGTTAAAAGCTCATCTGCTATCACCATTTCGCCATCGACTATCCCAAGTTCAAACTTGGTGTCTGCGATGATGACCCCGTGCTGCGCAGCGTGTTGCGAGGCTTGCCGGTATGCCTCGATAGAGACCGACCGTGCCGCGTCCGCTAAATCCGCTCCAACAATGGTTACCGCTTCGTCATAGCTGATATTGATGTCATGGCCTTCAGTGGCTTTAGTGGACGGGGTGAAGACCGGTTCAGGCAGCTGTTGGGCTTCTAGTAAGCCCGCGGGCAACGTTGACCCGTGCATTGTTCCTAATTCTTGGTATTCCTTCCATGCGGATCCAGTTATATATCCACGCACAATGCATTCGAGGGGCAACATCTCTGCCCTTCGAACCAGCAGCGCTCGACCTTCCCATTCCGGCCGCCTGGCCGCTTCAGGAAAGTCGTTTGGGTCGGCAGAAACTAGGTGGGTAGATGCGACGGAGGCTAAGTATTCGGACCACCAAACCGTCATTGCGGTCAACACTCTCCCTTTGTCGGGGATCGGTTCATTGAACACGACGTCGAATGCTGAAATTCGATCGGTTGCCACCATAAGCAGATGCTGGTCGTCGACGACATACATCTCTCTCACTTTGCCACTGTGGAGTAATTTGAGTTCGCTCATGTTTTTCCTCTACTAGAGAATGGGGGATGGGCGGTAGGACTCTGCCCCAGGGTGTTCAGAATTAATTGTGGCTGCGCTTGCAACGAAGTCAGATACTTGGGAATCAGCCATCCCGATGAAGGCCCCGCGATCGGAAAGTGCCTCGGTGGCGGCGTCACGGTCTAAAGGTAGGAGCGGGTCGTTAACGAGGCGTTCAATCAGGTCATTTTCGCCAGAACTACCTTCTCGAATTTCGAGGGCTGCTTCTATCGCATGTTGCTTAATAATCTCATGAGCTTCTTCGCGACCAGCACCCGCTTTGACTGACGCCATCAATAGTCGCGTGGTGGCGAGGAACGGTAAGTACCGCTCTAGTTCTCGATCGATAACGTTGCTGTAGGACCCAAACCCATCCAGGACTGTCAAAATAGTTTCGAGTGCTCCGTCGATCGCGAAGAAGGCGTCGGGGAGTACGACGCGTCGGACTACCGAACAGCTCACGACACCTTCATTCCACTGGTCACCAGCGATAGACGCTGCCATCGTGAGTTGCCCTCGCAACACTGATACAAATCCGTTGACGCGTTCGGCTGAGCGTGCATTCATCTTGTGGGGCATGGCTGACGAACCAACTTGCCCTTCGTTAAAGCCTTCAGTAGCGAGATCTAGTCCTGCCATAAGGCGAATTTGCAGAGCGATATTTCCTAATGGGCTTGCGGTCTGGGTCAGTGCGCTAACAACATCTAAGTCGAGTGACCGCGGATATATCTGGCCGACAGCTTGCAACGTCTGTTCAAAACCTAACTGTTTAGCAACCCGTTCTTCTAGTTCGGCGACCTTGCCAGCGTCACCTTCGAAAAGATCAAGGAGGTCTTGTTGTGTGCCAACCGGACCTTTCAAACCACGCAGCGGATATTTGTTCAGTAGGTCCTCTAAACGCTCGTAGGCCAGGAGAGTTTCTTGCCCTAGGTTCGCGAAACGTTTCCCCAAAGTCGTCATTTGGGCCGGGACGTTGTGCGAGCGGCCCGTTATCGCTGTCTCTTGATATCGAATGGCTAAGCCAGCAAGTCGAGAAATGACAGCTACTACCCGTTGTTGCGTCAAAACTAACGACCGTTTGATCTGCAACTGTTCAACGTTCTCTGTCAGGTCTCGAGAAGTAAGTCCTTTGTGGATATGTTCATATCCCGCTAGGGAGGAAAACTCTTCAATTCGTGCTTTGACGTCGTGCAAGGTGACGCGTTCACGACGATCGATGGATTCCAGGTCGACATCGGTCATGACTGATCGATATGCGTCGACTACGGCGTCGTCGATTTTGATACCTAAATCTTTTTGGGCGACGAGGACTGCTACCCAAAGTTCGCGTTCCAGGACGACTTTGTTTTCCGCTGACCAGATTTCTGCCATCTCAGGTGACGCGTATCGATTCGCTAAGACATTGGCTACCAGGGGCTTGGACCCGGTCACCTTGCACCTTCATCTCTAAAAGTCTTCAGCCGCGCTATTAAGTCTGGGTTATTCAACGACAGTATTTCTACGGCCAAAACTGCTGCATTGGCCGAGCCATCGACAGCTACGGTTGCAACGGGAATGCCTCTCGGCATTTGCACCGTTGAAAGCAAGGCGTCCATTCCACCACTGATGCCGCCCGATAAGGGCACACCAATCACTGGCAAAGTTGTGTGTGCTGAGACCGCACCTGCCAGATGTGCCGCCATTCCAGCCCCACAAATAATTACGCCGTATCCATTGTCGCGAGCGTTAGATGCAAGCTCTGCGACCTGTTCGGGGGTTCGATGGGCTGACATGACGAGGACTTCATGTGGGACATCAAAACGTTCAAGCATTTCCGAAGCCCCAGCCATCTTGTCTCCGTCGCGAGGCGAACCCATTAAAATCGCGACCTTCATTTGATTCCCTCCCGGTTAATACCTGTCTCAATCGAAGCACCAATATCAGTGCGATGTTGCATACCTGGCCATGAGATTGCATCCACCGCTTTGTATGCGATCTCCCGAGCTGCACCCAAAGTGGGGGCTCGACCACATACATTGAGCACTCGGCCACCGTTGGTGACCAATTCACCTTGGATATTTGAGTCGACGCCTGCGCAAAATACAGTTACGCCTTCAATTATTTTTGCGTCATCCATACCGTGAATGACGTCTCCCGTTCTTGGTGACGAGGGATAACCCTCTGATGCAAGTACAACAGTGACCATCGCATCGGCTGAGACAGTTGGTTGTGTCGTCAGATTTCCCTTGGCTACTTCCAACAAAGTCTCGCTCAGGTTGCCTTCAAACCGCGGCAGTATCACCTGAGCTTCAGGGTCACCAAACCGCACGTTGTACTCCAGTAATTTTGGTCCATCCTTTGTCATCATGAACCCGGCAAATAACACTCCCCTGTAATCGATGCCACGTTTTTTAAGTTCTTCAACTGTGGGGTGCACCGCTAGGTCCATTAATTCATCAAGATCCGCGGAACTCATTCCTGGCATCGGGGAGTAGCAACCCATACCTCCAGTGTTAGGGCCACGATCATCGTCACGCAGCCTTTTGTGATCCTGTGCTGATGTAGGGATTAGGACGGCCTGTTGTCCGTCGCACAACGCGAACAAGGAGAGTTCTGGCCCTGCTAGTCCTTCTTCAATAACGATCCGACGGCCAGCGTCCCCAAAAGAAACTCCAGATAATTTATTTCTTGCATCGCTGACAGCCTCTTCATAATCATCGGTCACTAAAACGCCTTTGCCGGCAGCCAAGCCATCAGTTTTGATGACATAGGGGGGCTGCAGCGTCAGTAAGAAACCGGCTACTTCCTCTATTTGGTTTTCCTCAAAAGATGCGTAGCCGGCAGTTGGGACGCCCGCTGCATGAACCAAGTCTTTCATCCAAGCTTTCGAAGCCTCTAAAAGAGCTCCGTCTGTCCCCGGGCCAAAGACATAATGCCCAGACGCACGCAGCTCATCTGCGAGTCCATTAACTAAAGGAACTTCGGGGCCAATGACGTACAGGTCAGCATCAATCGCAGTTGCTGGTTCCGCAGTACTGCCCTCAATACCTGCCGAGCCTGGAGTGACGACCACCTCTGCCTCGGTTGAGAGAGTTTTTGCAAAAGCGTGTTCGCGACCCCCTGACCCCACAACACAGACTTTCATGCCGCAAACCGCAAATATTGTTCTCGGCCGGGACCGACACAAACCAATCGAATTGGAACACCCATCTGGCGTTCAAGGAACGATATGTATTCAACGGCCTCTCTCGGTAAATCATTACGCTCCGTTGCCCCTGATAGGTCGGTTTGCCATCCTGGGAATTCTGCATAGACCGGAGTAGCCCTGTCATGCAAGCGCCGCAGGTGCGGCAGATATTCATACCGTTGCCCTTCTACCTCGTAGGCCACACAGACCTTGATGGTCTCCAATTGGTCCAGAACATCCAATTTGGTAAGAGCAATTTCCGTACAGGCGTTGAGTCGAACGGCTTGACGCGCCATGACTGCATCGAACCATCCAGTGCGTCGCCGTCGCCCTGTGTTGGTGCCGAATTCTTTGCCGACCTCGACAAGGTGATCACCTACTTCATCTTCGAGTTCGGTAACAAATGGGCCCGCACCAACTCGAGTGAGATATGCCTTAGCAATTCCGATGACTTGATCGATCGCTCCAGGTCCGATGCCTGCTCCAACAAGCGCATACCCAGCAACGGGGTTTGATGAAGTAACAAACGGGTAAGTCCCATGGTCTAAATCGAGAAATGTCGCCTGGGCACCCTCGAACAAAACACGCTGCCCGGCGTGTAAAGCATCATGAAGGTGCCCAATCGTGTCTCCTATATACGGAGCTACACGGGGCGCAACCTCGCTGATTAATTCGTCAGCTAGTTGATCTGGGTCTACGCCTGCATGACCATAGATATCTCGCAGAATTACATTCCGTTCCGATAAAGCACTGCGTAACCGAGACCTGAGATGGTCTGGGTCAAGTAAATCTTCGACGCGTATCCCAACTCTTGATGCTTTGTCGGCGTAAGCAGGTCCAATTCCGCGTTTGGTGGTACCAATTTTGTTTTCCCCCAACTGGCTCTCAGCCAACTCATCAAGAATCTGATGGTAGGGAAGCACTAAATGTGCTTGTGGGCTCAGCATCAGACGTTGGCAATCAACACCTTTGGCGGTGAGGGTGTCTATTTCAGCCAGAAGCACATAGGGATCAATTACCACGCCATTACCGATTATCGGCACTACATGGTCATACAAGACCCCGCTGGGGATTAATTGCAACGCAAAAACTTCACCGTCAACGACAAGCGTGTGGCCCGCGTTATGTCCGCCTTGATAGCGCACCACATGAGCACACTCCTTAGCCACGATGTCGACGACTCGGCCCTTGCCTTCATCGCCCCACTGGGTACCGACCACTATTGATCCCGGCAAGGAACACTCCAAACGTCATCTGCTGACGTTGTCAGATCCTAATTGCGTATCTCGGCTTTTCTAGGATGAATTAGCACCCTTATTTTGTTTTGTAGCGAAAAGCACTACCGGGTTGGTTTCAACGGCGCCGCCGACGCGGATCTAACCACGGAATTACAGACTGTTGAAGGGGTACTAGATCTCTTCGATACTGACGATGGGTTTCCATAACCGTTGCGTTCGCAGCCGCCCGAAGCTCACGCATTTCTACTTCAAGTTGGATGAGACGCTGTTCCAGATCAAGAACACGTTTCACTCCAGCTAAATTCAATCCCTCGTTGGTTAACTCCTGGATCCGACGAAGGAGAGCTATATCTATTTCGCTGTACCGGCGACTCCCTCCAGGGGTGCGGGCTGGTTCCAGTAATCCTTTACGCTCGTATATTCGTAGGGTTTGAGCGTGAACTCCGGCAAGTTCTGCTGCTACGGAAATTACGTACACAGCCCTGTCAGGCTCAGGAGTCGGTGCCATCGGTTCCATAATCAGACCTCCTCTTGTGGTTCGTTTCGAGGTGACCAGTCAGTTACCTCGCTCAGTGCTTCAATTGCCGCTCTTTCTTTTGGGCTTAACTCCGCAGGGACGGCTATCTCAAGAGTCACCAACAAATCTCCCGTGGACTTCGTCGTGACGACACCTCGGCCCTTAACTCGAAATGTTGTCCCCGATTTTGTGCCCGGCGGAATTTTTAAGGTGACGGTCGAATGATCATAAGTAGGGATCTTAATTTCAGATCCCAAGGCTGCTTCGGGAAACGTCACGGGAATAACCAGAGTCAGATGTTTTCCCTTCCGTCCAAACATTGAGTCTGGGGCGACTTCAACGACAACATAAAGGTCCCCGTTGGGGCCACCATTTCTTCCGGCTCCGCCTTTACCTGCTAGCCGAATACGTTGACCATTATCAACACCAGGGGGAATACGAACTTTTACCTGCCGTCGATCACCATCGGCGGCGCCTCCGAGTAGGACGTTTGTAGTAGCACCGTCAATTGCATCGCGAAAACCCAGATGTATCCGTGTTTCTTGGTCTACTCCGCGCATCGAAACCGGGCCTCGTTGGCCGCGTCCGAACAGGTTCCCAAACATCCCGCTGAGATCGTCAAAATCGTCGAAATGGACATTGAAGCCATCGGCACCTGAAGCGAAGCCCCCAGCTGCTGAGGGGCCGATCCGTCGGGCCTCGTCATATTCTTCACGTTTTGCGTCATCACCCAAAACGTCGTACGCGGCCGACACCTCCTTGAAGCGCTCCTCGTTCCCCCCTTTTGCATCTGGATGATGGGAACGTGCGAGCTTTCGGTAGGCCTTAGTAATCTCTTTCGGAGAAGCGGTCGATGACACCCCAAGCACGCCGTAGTAGTCCTTCTCAAACCATTCCCGCTGGGCAGCCATCTGTCACCTCCTCGCTACATCGAGAACAAACTATTGCTCGCGGACCTTGACCATCGCCGGACGCAATACCGCTCCACCCCACAAGTAACCAGGTCGTAATTCCTCAACTACTACTTGTTCATTCCCTTCCCCTGTCTCCAAAGACATCGCCTCATGGTGGGTCGGGTCAAATGGAGCGCCCAAAGTTTCAATACGAGTTAAGCCGTTGTTAATAAGCACGGTCTCGAGCGCACTTTGGATTGGGCTTACCTCATTCAGTCCTTGGGCAGCAGCTGCATCACAGGCATCAAGCACTGGTAGGAGCATCTCCGCAAGTCTTGATACTCCAGTTGAAATACGTTGTTCCGTTTCGCTCGAACTCCTCCGGCGAAAGTTTTCAAACTCAGCTTGCAGTCTTTGCAGGGAATCTCGAAAGTCGTCGCGTTCAGCTGTGACGCCTTCCAACGATTCAAGCAATGCCTCTACCGAAAGCGAATCTTCAGGCACCGGCTCGGATGACTCTGATTCTCCATCATCCAATGAAGCCGTTATCTCTTCAACGTGCAGCGCAAGCTCCTCTTGTTCAGAATCGCTCAACTCTCCGTCCTTCACTGGTCCTCATCGATGATTTCGGCGTCTACGACATCGTCAACACTGTCCGAAGGTTCTCCGGTTCCATCATCGGCTTGTTGAGCTGCAGCCTCATAGAGTTTCTGGCTAAAGGATTGGCTGACTTCCGTCAGCCTTTCAGTTGCTTTGCTGATTGCTTCCGTGTCGTCATCCTCACTTTCCAGAGCTGCTTTGAGACCGGACAATGCTTCGTCAACTTCCGCTTTATCGGCGTCAGCAACCTGATCGGCTTGGTCCGCCAACATTTTCTCAATCTGATATACCAACGCGTCAGCATTGTTTCGGACTTCAGCTGCTTCACGTCGTTGACGATCTTCTTCAGCGTGAGATTCGGCGTCCTTAACCATTGTCTCGATGTCGGCATCACTCAGATTCGATTGCCCGCTTATCGTTATTGACTGTTCTTTATCAGTGGCCCGATCTTTCGCGGACACGTTTACGATGCCATTGGCGTCAATATCAAAGGTGACTTCGATTTGAGGGACCCCTCTCGGTGCCGGGGGTAGGTCAACCAATTGGAACTTCCCCAAGGTTTTATTACCTGAGGCCATCTCTCGTTCTCCCTGTAAAACATGGATTTCGACGGACGGTTGCATGTCATCAGCGGTGGTAAAGACCTCTGTCCTTTTTGTCGGGATGGTGGTATTCCGTTCGATCAATCTGGTCATAACACTTCCCTTGGTTTCAATACCGAGACTCAGAGGTGTGACATCGAGAAGCAAAACATCTTTCACGTCGCCCTTCAGAACGCCGGCTTGAACAGCAGCGCCTACGGCGACAACTTCGTCTGGGTTAACTCCCTTATGCGGTTCTTTGCCAGCAATGTCCATCACCAGTTCCTGCACTGCTGGCATGCGTGTCGAACCGCCAACCATGATGACGTGATCAATATCGCTGGAACTTAGGTTCGCGTCTTCTATCGCCTGTTTGAAAGGTGCGCGACAACGATCGACTAAGTCAACAGTGATTTCCTGGAACTTGGCTCGGCTCAGCTCGTAATCCAAATGCAGCGGTCCGCTATCTGTAGCAGTGATGAAGGGCAGGTTGATTTGGGTTGTCTGCTTTGAGGACAAGTCTTTCTTAGCTTGCTCGGCAGCCTCTTTGAGCCGCTGAAGCGCCATAGGGTCAGCTTTAAGGTCGACACCATGGTCACCCTTGAAGGAATCACCAAGCCAATCAATCACTCTCTCATCCCAGTCATCTCCACCAAGTTGTGTATCCCCAGCGGTTGATTTCACTTCGAAAACACCATCTCCGATTTCCAGCACCGACACATCAAAGGTGCCCCCACCCAGATCGAACACCAATATGGTTTGATCCTCGGTCTCCTTATCTAGGCCGTAAGCAAGAGCCGCTGCAGTCGGTTCGTTGATGATCCGCAAGACATCCAGGCCGGCAATTTGTCCGGCTTCTTTGGTTGCTGTCCGTTGGGCGTCATCGAAATAGGCCGGCACTGTAATGACCGCTTCTGTTACTTCGTCGCCCAGGTATTGCTCGGCGTCACGTTTCAGTTTCTGCAGCACTCTTGCTGCAATTTCTTGCGGTGTATAGGACTTATCATCGATGTCGACCGTCCAATTTGTACCTACATGTCGTTTTACTGATGCCAGCGTGCGGTCGGGGTTGGTGACTGCTTGGCGCTTGGCTACCTCACCTGTAAGTACTTCGCCACCTTTGGCAAAACCAACGATTGACGGTGTGGTTCGGTCACCTTCAGCATTCGCTATGACCGTCGGT
>Ga0114933_10002926_pt1 | contig 17124 bp, 14 predicted proteins | sample 4SBtaG_FD_89691 | JGI IMG/M metagenome (GOLD analysis project Ga0114933, IMG submission 89691) | Deep subsurface microbial communities from Kolumbo volcano to uncover new lineages of life (NeLLi) - 4SBTROV12_W25 metaG | ecosystem: Environmental > Aquatic > Marine > Volcanic | place: Kolumbo... | reverse complement strand
TCGCTGAATTTATATATGCCGACCTACAAATATTATTTAGTAAAGCTATTGATCTCGCGCAGGTTATTACAGATAAAACATTTAAGGCTACTGGGATTAATAAGACGAATCCTAGACTTGAGTTTAATAAAATTGTGCACATTAAAGAGAAAAGTATAGGTGCTGGCCATAACACTTTCCTGATCGCGGAAATTGGCCTTAATCACAATGGAAGCATGGTACTGGCAAAGGAGTTAATTGATGCTGCAATTGCCGCTGGTGCTGACGCTGTCAAACTGCAGTCATATAAAGCTAAATACAGAGTTGCTGAACATGGCAAGACTTCTCGCTATGTTGAAAAAGTCTTAGGAACTGAAGAAACTGATTATGAGATGCTCAAAAAAAGTGAACTTAGTAAGGAGCAAACTGCAGAACTTTTTGATTATGCCAAAGATAGGACAATTATTTTTTCGGCACCATTTGATTTAGAGAGTGCAGACGAACTAGCAGAGCTAGGTGTTGATTGTTATAAAATAGCTTCTTTTGATCTGGTTAATTTACCACTTATTAGAAAAGTGGCGTCTACTAATAAGCCAATAATTATATCTACTGGAATGGCGTACCTTTCCGAGGTCCAGGATGCACTTATGGAGGTGGCAAAGTGCGGCAATCCTAATGTGATTTTAATGCAATGCACCTCATCATATCCTTGCCCTCCTGAAAGTATGAATATCAAGGCGATAGATACGATGAGGCTAGCGTTTAATGATTTACCTGTAGGTATCTCGGATCATGTTATTGGAGATATGGTTAGTTTGGGGGCGGTTGCTAGAGGGGCAAATATAATTGAAAAGCACTTTACTTTAGATAAGGAAATGGAAGGGCCCGATCACGTACTGTCAATGTTGCCTACAGAATTTGCGGCAATGAAGGAGCGTGTAATAATTGTTGAGAAGTCTTTGGGTGATGGTATTAAGCAGCCGAGTGCAAACGAAGTTGCCTCTATCATACGATTTAGAAAAACTATGTATACAAAGCATGCTATCAAAAAAGGCTCGGTAATCAATGTTGGCGATATAATTTACACCGCACCTGCATATGGAATTTATTCAAAATATGAGGATATAGTTATTGGTCAAATTACTACTCAAGACATGGCTGAGAATACGCCGATTACGTGGAATGTTCTAGGTGGCTCGCCTGGTGGATTATGACTTTTTTAAACTCAGTTCTGGAAAGAATACTTGAACTTAAATCTTATAAGAAAAAAACTGTTTTTTCAATATCGACTACAGCGAAACAAGAGGAGGGCGATTATTTAACACCAGTTCGAATTTGTAAAGATTTTGTCCTTACGGGTTGTGTTATTTTTGATCAAAAGGACCTTTTTAATTTGCTCGGAAAAATTGATGGCAAAGTGGATATTATCTTGTCTGATAGTGAAAAAAAAATACCCTTCCATGCTAACGAGTTAAATTATGAACTAGTTAAAATAACAGGTCAATTAGGAGAAGCAACGATATCACGCATTTGTTTTCAAACCATTAAAAAGTCAAAAATTTTTGAATTTAAGCCTAATGATTTAACTGTTAATGCCGCATGGTCTTTCCTAAGTCACCGATTAGAGTTTTTACATGGAAAAAGAATAAGTATACTTGGCGCTGGAAATATAGGCTCTAAACTAGCTTTAAAGTTAGTTGAATGTGGTGCTGAAATTAATTTGCATCGAAGAGATTTTGATAAAGGCAACCAAATTACTCACGGTTTAAATTTAATTAAACCCAAAGGTATAGTTTCCAACATTAAATTTTATTCAGATCCTCTAAATGCATCTATTATGTCAGACGTTATAATAGGGGCAACCGATGGACATCCTGTCATTGACGAAAATATAATTAATAGCGTAAAAAAGGATTGTTTGATTGTTGATCTCGGTAAAAATAATTTAACAAAAAATGCAATAAAAATTGCCACACAGCGTTCGATGGAAGTTTGTCGCACCGATGTAACACCGGCCATTGAGTCGTATGTTCACGAAGTATTAAAAATGCAAGAAATTTTAGAAAACTCCTATGGTAGAAGGGTGCTAGATTTTTGTAATATTGTTGGTGGTGGTTTTTTCGGTTATTATGGGGATGTTGTAGTTGATGAAATTGTTAATCCAAATCGAGTTTTTGGAGTTTCCCAGGGTAATGGATTGCTAAAAAGTGAACTTAGTTCTGAAGATCAATTGAGAATTAAAAATCTTAAAATATTAATACAAAACAATAGTGAAACCGGAGTTTAATGTGTTGAATAAAAAAAATTATGATTAAAAAATATTTAAAACTTAGTATGGAGTTATTTGGACATATAAAAAATAACTCTATTTTAAGAAAGGAATTACAAACAAAGGCTTTTGGACTTGATTTTGTTGGTCAAGGGTATATGATTGATGGCTATTCATCGTTAAACCATGATGCTTTTTTTTTATCTTTGAAGAAAGAAGTTGATTTTATAAGGAGTTATAAAAATTCAAAAAATATTAATATTATTGATGCAGGGGCAAATTTAGGTTTTTATTCTATTGTTTATTCTATGCTGGATAATACAAGCGTGGTTTCTTTTGAGCCGTTTCCAGTTACATACAAACATCTTAAAAAAAATGTAGAATATAATAATATAAAGAATGTTAAACCATTGCAATTTGGTCTTTATTCAAAAAAAGCTAGTATGCCAATCGGGAAACCCTCCTCATTCGATTTTTATAGCTATTTAACCAAGATTTTTAAGTTTACTGATAAGGTGCAGCTTGGTTGTTATAGTGTTTATACATCAGATAAAAAGGCGCTAGTTGCAAAATTCATAAAAGGCGATGAATGTAAAGAAATTCTTGAGAAGGATCATATAGATTTAATTAAAATAGATGTAGAAGGATCAGAACTTGAAGTTCTAAAAGGGCTCAAATCTATTATTAAAAAACATCACCCAGTGTTGAAAATAGAATTTAATCAAAACTCATTTTTAGCAGCAGGAATATCTAATGAGGTTGTTTGGGATTATCTGGATAAATTAGAGTATAAAGAATTTACTATTTGTTCAAATAATAATGACTTTACAGATTGGCGATCAATGGAAAAATTACCAAACTTAACCGGCTCAAAAGATTTGTTATTTATATAATTATCATTATATGTAGTAAATTGCCCTATTAAATTGTTAAAGTTAAATAGATTTTATTGCGATCTAAATTTTAATAAATTCCAGAATATCTGTATATATTTTTTATGAAAAAATTATTTGTTTATCGTGTTGCTAAAAATGATTGGTATAGTGTAGTTAAAATTTATTTTTACAAACTTGTTGGATACAAAGTATTTGTATGGGGTATTCATAATTTCCCAATTATAAATTATAAGCATATTATCTTCCCGCCTGCAAATAAAAGTGTTGAGTATGAGCCAATTGCAAGAAAGAAAATGGCTAATTATTTCGAGCTCTTTTTCGATAATTGGTCTAAGGATATTTATAGACGAGATTACATTGTAAAGACACTTGACATGTCAATTCTTGATTATTACACCTTTGAGAAAACTATTCTAAATTTTGTCAATCAAGGAGATCAAGTTAAAATGCTCACACCTTCATTATTTTTCGCGATTAATAGAGGGGCAAAGCCTGCAAGAGATTTCTCTACAGTACTTGGGTATCCAATTTTAATAATACGATTAACTATAAGATTTTTAAAGGATTTGTATTTAAGTTTAGCCTTTAAAAGCAAGATACCAATTCCTAACATTATTTACTATAGAAAAAAAATATATCCAGATTTAGGTGAGTGCTCATGTTTATGTGAAAAAATAAACACTAAAGAATCTAAGTTTATATTAGGAGTCTATCCAGTTACAAGCAGGGGTGAGAAAAAGTTTGGTTTTTATTTTCTTAATTCTTTTAAAGGAATGCCTGAAATATTGATCAAGTCTTACTTTTTAACATTAAGACAATCTTTTAGTGATTTGGCTTTTCTATTTAAAAATGGCGTTAATAAGCAAATTTTTAAAAAATATTTAATGGATACATATGTTGCTAACATTTTTTCTAGAATGTCACCATTAGTTATTTGTGGCGTTCTTGTAGATAAGCCTTTATATATTTTGTTTTATAAATATAAAAATATAAATACAAAAATGGTAAGTTTGAATGAATCCTTTTTCTTTCAGCCTAATAGGTCGTTTGATTATAACTATTTAGACCGGTATTATTCAATGAATAAAATTGATGAGAAAATGCAAAATATTCATGGTGGAGATATTAAATCATTTAAGCAAGTTGAGTTTTTTCGCAATGTCGTAGAGAGAAATAATGGTCTATCAGATGAGCTATCTAGTGAATTAAAAAAGTATAAATATTGCATTTTATTGCTGCCAGCACAAGTATATGTAGAAAAGACGGGTTTTTATTATTGGGCTTATGATGAGCTTGAAAGTTTTCTAAAATCCACACTTAACCTGGCCAGTTCTATGACCGATACGTTATTTATTGTAAAAGGAAAAAAAGGTGAGTTGAGACTGTTACCAAAGTGGTTTCATGAATTAAACCAAATTCGACAGAATATTTTTGTAATTAATTGTGAAAAACCTAGAGAGCTAGAAAGTAATAGATTCGAAGATCTTATCGGTGTTATAGATTTAACGATATCTATGGCACTCACTTCTACTACTATTTGGCAGTCTATCGCTAGAAATAAACCGGTTATTGCAATCAATAGAACTAAATACCCGTCGATCCTTGCTAATTACAAAGGTTATGAGAGTAGTTTGTCTGAAGTACATAATAATATTATTTATTGGCGAAGTTTATCTAAATCCGAAACTTTTGAATCGATTAAATTAATGAAAAAAGATTTCAACATTGGTCAAAGTGATGGCTTAAGCCAAGTGGCGTTAGATTTAAAAAAATTATTGATTGACGGTTAATTTATTTTAGAAAACAGAGGGTTGAATGATAAGTGAGATTACACATACAGCAGGAAACTTAATCAAATCAACAAAATTTGATTTTTTTTTATTGGTGTTGATTATTACGTTGTCAGTATTGTTTGAGACTTTTGGTTTTGCAATGATCATACCTTTGATGGAGTCAATGCTAGAGTCCAATTCTGGATCAAGTATTGGCGAGACTTTTTCTTTGATTTTTTCTTTTTTTAACATACAAATGACGGCTGCAAATACTGCGGTAATATTTTTTCTAATTATGTTGATTAAGAATCTTCTTAAAATTTTGAGAGAATATTTAAGAAGTAACTATGCATACACATTTAAAGTTAATGCAATAAATAAAATAACACAGTCATATTTTCATATGTCATATAAAGATTACGTTAAGTTGAAGCACGGTGACTTGGTAAACAATGTAATTACTGAAACTCAGAATGCTTCAATGGGAATTTTACAGTTGACTGAATTTATAACCGGGTTAATAATGGTTCCAGCATTTTTCCTGCTGATGTTTATGGGTAGTTACCAAATTACTTTGGCAATGATAATTTTAGCTGTATTTGCATATTTTTTTATCAATAGACCGATAAAAAAATATGCAGAAAGAGTTGGTAACAATGAAATATTGCTTAATCAAGATATCTCTTCTCAAATCAGTGAAGATTTTTCTGCGATGAGGCATATTAGAATTTTGAATATTGAAAAATTGTTAAGAGAGAAATTATCACGCAGTCTTTATAAAATTAAGCATATATTAGTAAAATGGGATACGATTTCTGCATTAACAGTCCCTATAGCAGAAATGATCATGGTTATAGTTATTGTTGGATATGTTTTGTATGCAACTTATTATTATGATCAAAATGATTTTAAATCAATGTTGCCGGTTATTAGTATGATTGTGATTGTGGCATACAAAACAATGACCCAGCTTTCTAGATTATTGGTAAACAAAATGTCTGTAGAAAGGTATTTACCATCTATGAAGCTAGTGCATAAATTAATGGATTACAAAGATTTTTCTCAATCTGAGAATCTCAAGCCAGATATAGATATGAAAAGATATTCTAGTGGAGACATAAGCTTTCAAAACGTAAATTTTTCTTATACTGGCAATGTGGATATTTTGCATGATTTCTCGCTAAATATTCCTTTTGGAAGTACTACTGTATTAATGGGGTCATCAGGGTCTGGAAAGTCAACAATTGTTGATCTGTTAATGGGGTTATACAAGCCAAATTCTGGAATCATTGCAATTGGAAGTGACAATCTTCAAGATGTAAGCGTGAAAAGCTGGAGGAAGTGTATTGGATATGTTAGTCAAGATGTGTTTTTATTTCATTCTTCAATAAAAGAAAATATTTGCATGGGTGTAAAAGATATTGATTTTGATTTTTTGAGACATATTTGTAAGTATGTTGAGCTTGATGAATTTATTATGAATATGTCAGAAGGTTATGATACTGTAGTTGGTGATAGAGGTGCTATGCTATCTGGAGGGCAGAGGCAGAGGATTTCAATTGCACGAGCATTAATAAAAACCCCTGATATTTTGATACTAGATGAGGCCACAAGTGCATTAGATAAGAGGACAGCATCCAAAGTTATGAAAAATATCATTAAACACATGAGCGGAAAGACAGTGATAGTTGTTACTCATCGAGAGGACGTTTTAAAATACGCTGATTACATTTATAATTTAGAAGACGGAATACCGACAAAAAAACTAATTTAGGAAATTATAATAGGAGGCAGTTATGTGTAAAGTATTAATTACAACAGTTCCCTTTGGAGATAAGGATAGATCTCCTTTGGATAAACTTGAAGAGAATAAAATAAGTTACTTAATAAACCCTCTTGGTAAAAAACTTACCGAGGATGAATTATGTACTTTGGTAGGGGACTGTGAGGTTATTGTGGCGGGAACAGAGCCTATCACTGATAAGGTTATGTCAATGGCAAAAAAATTGAAAATGATTTCACGAGTTGGTATTGGCCTAGATAGCGTTGATCTTTTAGCTGCAGAAAAAAGAGGGATTTCCGTCTCATATACACCAGATGCACCAGCACCAGCGGTTGCTGAGTTAACTATTGGACTGATGTATTCATTATTGCGTCACACGCATGAATCAAATATTCAGTTGCATCATGGAACATGGAATCGTTTTTTTGGTAAGCGTTTGGTTAATTGCACTATTGGAATAATTGGCATGGGCAGGATAGGCATAATGACATGCAAACACCTTAAGGCCTTAGGTGTTTCAAAAATTCTTTGTAATGATGTCGATGAAAAGCCTATCAAAGGTGTTGAATATGTTGGAAAAGATGAGATATATAAAAAATCAGATATTATCTCTTTGCATGTTCCACTGACGGCGCAAACAAAAAATATGATTACCAAAGTGGAAATTGACAGTATGAAAAAGGATGTTTATTTAATTAATACTGCTAGAGGTGGAATTATCAATGAAGCGGACTTATCTAACGCCCTAGAAGATTGCAAAATTGCAGGTGCAGCAATAGATGTATTTGAAAACGAGCCATATAATGGAGATTTAACTAATTATGACACATGTATCTTAACATCGCATATGGGCTCAATGTCAATAGATTGTAGAACGAAAATGGAGATTGAGGCAACTGATGAAGCTGTACGCTTTATTTTAGGAGGGTTGCAAGATGGAGCTGTTCCTGAAGAGGAGTACGAGGTTCAACGGGAGGGTTTGTAATGAAAAAAGTGCTAGTAATTGGTGGATCTGGTTTTATGGGTAGCCATACTGCTGACGAACTATCCAATAAAGGATATCAGGTCAGTATTTTTGATTGCGTTAAATCTCCTTATCTAAGATCGGACCAAGAGATGATTGTTGGCGATATATTTAATAAAAATCAATTAGAAAAAGCAATGTTAGATGTAAACATTGTTTATTATTTTGCAGGTGTTGCTGACATTGGAGATGCAAAGGACAATCCTGAGCATACAATTAATATGAACGTCACTGGGATTGCAGATGTGTTGCATGCATCAGTAAATGCAAAAATTGAAAGGTTTGTTTATGCATCAACAATGTATGTTTATAGTTCTCACGGTTCTTTTTATAGGGCGAGTAAGCAGTGTGCAGAAATAATTATTGAAGCATATAGCGAAGAGTTTGCATTAGATTATACATTGTTGAGATATGGGTCCTTATATGGGCCTAGGGCGCAAGAATGGAATGGATTGCGTAAGTATGTTGATCAAGTTGTTAAAACAGGGAGATTAGACTATAGAGGAACAGGAAGAGAAAGGCGAGAGTATATTCATGTTACTGATGCTGCAATATTAAGTGTAAAAGTATTGGATGATGCGCATAAAAATAGAGCTATTACTGTAACAGGGCATCAAGTATTGAATTCAAAAACTCTTATTAATATGATTTTTGAAATTTCAAATGTTGAATATAACGCTAATTTTGAAGATGAAAATATTGACCATTCTCATTATGAGACCACACCATATAGATATACGCCCAAGAATGCGATGAAATTAGTTCCACTTGAATTCATTGATATTGGACAAGGTATTCTTGATTTAGTAGAGCAAGTATCTAGTGAGCATAATAAAAATAATTAAATTGGCGGACTAGTTACCTTATTTTGCATATTTTAAATAAAAAACATATATATATATTTGATTTTGATGGAGTCTTGGCGGATTCTGTACAGGTTAAAACTCAAGCCTTTGAGAAGCTATATCAAGAGTATGGTGCAAAAGTTGTACGCAAGATAATTGAGCATCATGAAAATAATGGGGGCATGAGTAGGTTTGAGAAGTTTCGTTATTACCATCAGACTTACCTCGGGATAAAAATTGATAATGATATGGTTAAAACATTATCAAAAAAATTTTCGAAATTAGTTGTTGATAAAGTTGTTACTTCAAATGAAATAAAAGGTGCTACTAATTTTTTAGAATACTGTAAAAAAAACAGAGTTATATGTGCTGTAAATTCTGCAACACCAGAAATTGAATTAAAAAAAATTATTCGATTAAAAAAATGGGAGAGGTATTTTCAATTTGTCTATGGATCGCCATGTTCAAAAGTTGAAAATATTGAGAATATCTTAAGTAAAACAAATTTTGGAAGAGATGATGTTGTATTTTTTGGTGATGCTAAAAATGACTACGATGCTGCAAAATTAAGCCATATTGATTTTATTGGTATAAATTATTCAGGAAAAAATAAAGAAGGGTTTGATAAATTTTCTGATTTTACAGGGTTAATGAATGAATTATCAATTATAGATCGGCCTAATAATAGGAGGGGTATGAATGCATAATGCACACGAAGTTGTTTGGGAGAAAAATAAATTTGAATAATATTGAGAGTAGTCTTTTGTTAATCGATAGTTTCTTCAAAAAGAATGGGATTGATTATTGGCTTGAAGCTGGAACGGCTCTTTCAGCATATCGTGACGGAAAAGTTTTTGAGTGGGAGCATGATGTAGATATTGGTATTTGGCGTGAAAAAATGCCCAGCCCGGATCAATTTATAAATTTTTTTAGCTCGAAAGGGTATAAAGTCATTATTCAAAAAGATTTTCCATTTTTAGATAACATAATTCAATTAAAAGTAGATTCAGAATGTAATAATGAATTATTTGATGTTGATATTTATCTATATACAAGAATGGAGGGTTTTGCCTACATGAGGTGGATTCAAAAACCTGAAGGAAGCTATAATTTATTGAAAAAAAGACTTATATTTATCTTAAGAAATTTATACAATCCAAATACAAAAAAATGGGTTAGAATTTCTAGATTGATACCAACAAAAATGATTAGATTTTTTTTTGATAAATATCTGCATTTTTATCTTAGTACATCGACATGTATATATCATCGATTTCCAGAGAAATATTTTCTTAATTTAAAAAAAATAGACTTTTACGGAATTAGTGTCAACATTCCAGAAGATACAAATGAATTTCTTATACATAGATACGGTGAGCACTGGAAGACACCAGATAGTCAATTTAATCAGTCCGGAAAGTGGAAGAAATCAAAAGCTAGGGTTGAACTTAGAATGAACCTCCTGCCTAGTCCAGAATACTATAATCAGCAAAGATAAAAATAAAATGCATGTTTTATATATATATGGAGGTGCAATTAATAAAGTTGTTGCAATAAGAGATGGTGATATTGTCTCATCTTATAATTTGCACTTAGGTAGTATTGTTAACTCTAGAGTTAACAATATAAATGATAGTGTTTTATTAAACAATATAGCTCAAAAGAATACAAAGGATTATTCTGAATATATTTACAGTCAGAATAAAAGTTTTATTGCCCAAGGATTGATTTTTGATAAGAAATTATCACTATATTTCTTAAGTGATTTTGCTTGCAAAAGAAGTGAATTATTTTCAACTTATTCTGATTATTGCAGTGCCATACTGATTAAGACATTTATCTTGGATAATAACATCGACCGTATAGTGGTCGATAACACCTCGTTTGAGTTTTATACCATGATAGAGTCGATTTCTGAAGAAGTTCAATGCCAATCAATTAATTTAGTAGTTGAAAAATACAAACTATTTAAACTAGGCGCTAAACATATACTTTTTTTTGGTAAAACACTCATCAGTGTTATCTTTAGAGGTTTATTTGATAATGGTGCATCTTCCAAAAGTGTAAAAAAAATAGATAAACTCTTCCTGACTCGATACCCGCTACACTTAAATTATAAGATGAGAGAGGATAAGTATGCAGAATTAGCAAAAGACAAAAACTTTTTGGTTAATATTATTACCGATGGCTTCCATCAAAATGTAGGTATTTTTAACTTTATGAAATATATTAATTCTTTATCCACTCGTGACGATATTTATGTATTAGATCGTTATCTGAAAATTTCGGACGTAGTGAAATCATTTATTTTAATATTTAGCATATCAAAAAAATTTCATAAATTACTAAAAAAAGAATATATATTAAATGATATTAATATATCGGCACATATTACAAATGAATTAAAGTTCTCAATGGTAAGAATACCTAGGCTTTTAATGTGGAAAAAACCTTTAAGCAGGTTTATCAAGACGCATAGAATTTCTTCTTTTTATTATTATCTGCATGAGTACACATATGGAAGAATGTTTACTTATACTTTTAAATTTGAATCACCAGATACGCATTTAATTGGATTTCAGCATGGCCCAGCATCAAGTAGAAAGTTACTATACATGGCTGCAAATAACGAATTATTAAACCGTAAGGATGCCATTAAGTCATTTCCAGTGCCACATGAAGTTTTGGCAGAAGATCGTCATTCTGCTAATATATATAAATCTTCTGGATACAATAATGTTAAAACAATGAAAAAGATTTATAGGTTATCCTACTTGAAAGGTATCAGCAGAAATAATACAGTGCCTAATCTATTTTTAATTGCACCCGGTCTTCATGATGGTGAGTTTCTCATGAAGTCAATGGTTGACTTGATTTTAAATAATCAACAGTGTCAATTTATATTAAAAACACATCCTAGAGGGGATAATAGTTATGTGAATAATTTTTTGCATTTAAAAAATTTGAAAATAGAAACAGAAGATATTAAAAAGATATTATCAAAAGTTTCTAGAGTTTATGCCACATATAGTTCACTAGCTATTGAGGCCGCTATATTGGGTATTAATGTAAAGATAGTGGATTTACCTGGAAAGATTAATGAGACCCCGTTATATGATAAAGATTTTCTTCAGTGCATTGAAGAACTGCGTTATTGAGGCATAGGGAGAGAGTATCTTGAAAATTTCATTATTCATTTCAGGGCTTGGAAATGGCGGAGCTGAAAGAGTTTTCTTAAGACTGCTAAAGCATTTTGCAGATGCGGGTCATGACGTAGAGCTTGTAAGCGCAACAAACAAAGGGTCTTTGAAGCATGATATCAATCCAAATATAAAATATTTGGGTGCTGGTTATGGTTATTTGAGTTGTTTCAAATATTATCAATATTTGAAAAATAGAAACCCTGACATTGTTATTGCAACATTATCAAGTTCAATTTTTACCGCAAGTTTTGTTAAGTTTTTTCTTGCAAAGAGAACACATAAGTTAATTTGCCGCATTGCAAATGTGTATCAAGAGCCCGCCTCTTATTTTGCTAGTATAGCTCTTCTTTTGCAGCGTTTTTCACTTAAAAATTGTGATGCAATAATATTCAATTCTAACGCAACCATGAAGTCGACTACAAGCCTTGTGATTGAAAATTTTTCCAATATTGAAACTGTAATAATAAACAACCCTGTACTTGATGATGATTATCAGGCTAAAAAAAATTTACTTAGAGATGGGAATTTTGATGCGGAAAATAAATCGAAAACAATTCTTTTTATTGGAAGACTAGTACCGCAAAAAAGGGTCGGTCATGCAATAAAGATCTTTGCAATGGTTGCAAAGAAAATACCAGATTGTAAGTTGTTAATTGTTGGCGACGGCCCTGAAAAAAATAAAGTTTTAGAATTAATTAAAGAATACAAAGTCTCCGATAAGGTGAGTATAGTGAGCTATTGCGATAATGTGCCAAAATTATTGGTTGAATCTCATTGCATAATTAATACCTCTAAGTTTGAAGGTTTTGGAAATGTATTTATTGAGGGTCTGGCATATTGTGATAATTTGGTATCTTATAAATCTGTTGGAGGGGCGTCTGAATTGCTACCATTAACAAATGCCACATTGATTTTAGATGGAGACATTGAGGGTATGTCGAAAGCAGTTATAGGTGTTTTTATGCAAGAAAAAAACGTGAAACTTGCAACAAAAGATTATTTAGAAACTTTTACAACACCATATGTTGGAGATAAATATTTAGAATTTTCCACAAAGGTGACCAACAAATAAATGTATAAAATCCTATTTAATTGCACAACAAATATCAAGGGTGGAACTGTTCAGAATTCAGCTAACTTTATTATTTCCACAATGAATAACAACTCAGAAAATGAGTATTATTATTTAGTTTCGACTGCTGTTTATAAAATTATTCAAGAATATAATATTAATAATGATAAATTATTTGTGTACAACTCAAGCCCCTCAAGGTCAATTATTACACGGCTTAAGATAAAACGTCATGTAAATAAAATTAATCCAGATATGATATTTACTATGGCCGGGCCAGCTTATGTTAATTTTGATCAATTTCATTTTATGGGGTGCTCCAATCCATACATATTGTTCGCATCGGCAAAAGATATATATTTTGGACGAAATATTGTAGATTTTCTTGTTAGATATATTCATACACAATATCAATCTTTCTATATAAGGCAAGCGGATTATTTTCTTTTTCAGACGGAAAAAACCAGGAATGATTTTATGAAAAAAATTAATCATGATAAAGGCGTCGTTATTCCAAATTCCGTTGGTTTTAATTCTGAAACAATTACTTGTAAAAAAGACAGGCTCTACAATTATGAAGAGGATGTGCTGCAAGTGCTATGCCCATTCGAAAAATACCCCCATAAAGGGTTTCATATTATTCCTGACCTGTTTCATTATCTTGAACAACAAGACTTTAAAGTTCATTTTATTATTACAATTGATAAACAAGATGGTGCACTTGATGGTAAAAAAAATCTTTTTAATGGTGAGAAGGCTGGAATTTCCTATATTGGACAGCAAAAATATTTTGACATGCCTGACCTGTATATTAAAAGTGATATTGTTTTTATGCCAAGCATATTGGAAGTATTTTCTTCTGTTTGCACTGAATCTCTATTCTTTAAGAAGCCATTGGTTACTTCAGACAAAGTATTTAATTCAGACATAGTAGGAAAATACGCTTACTATTGCGACCCTCATTCTATTAAATCATGCGCAGTCGCTATTATTAATGCTTCAAAAAAAGTTAATGATGATAGTTATCTTTCTGAAGGGAGTGAATACGTTGTTTCTAAATTTGGTAAATATAATAATCGTTATGAAGCAATTATTAAAACTATCAACACAATATTAAAATAATATGCGGTTGATAAGTATTTATAATTTAGCACTTATATCCTCTCTATTTCCTTGGGTTTCATTTGGAGTTTTGGAGGGTGGTATTCAGCCATTCTATATGCTAGTAATGGCTATCGCAGTATTTTCATATATTTTATTAAGTAAGTGCATTAGCAGGGAATATTTTTTATTTTTTATTCCGATTTTATTTATTTTATTTAATAGTTTTTCTGATGAAATCTCGCATTCTGAATTTTTTAGAGAAATTGTGGGATATTTTTCTATGGCCATGTCGTTTATTTTTTTTAGACAGTATTTACGATTATTTGGCTTCCCAAAGAAGATTATTTTATACGCTATTGTGATCTCTTTTGCTGCAGGTGTTTTGCAAATATTAATTGATGAAAAAATATTTGAACACATTGTACATGCTCGAACAACTAGTGGTCGTGGCGTAACAGGGTTTACTAGTGAGCCCGGTTATTACGGAATGCATCTTGCTTTGCTTGTATCATTATTGCTTCTTTCATCGAGAAAGAGGTTGATGAAGCCTATACTGCTTTCGCTATCTGGCTTACTACTGTCTGCATCGGTTGTAGCCGCTTATTTCTATTTAACATTTATTGGCTCGGTTGTAATTTTAAAAAAAATAATAACCCTAAAGATTGTATTAATGTTGTTATTTATAGGGTCTCTTTCTTTCTATTTTGTTTTATCTGATATGAGATTCGGTCATATTATGAGTTTATTTATAAACAATGGTCTCGAAGGTTTGTACAGTCAAGATTCCAGTGCTCAATCGCGCATGTCTCAGTCTCTAACGCCCTTTATTCTCTCATATTACGATGGCTTTCTGCCAGCAGCAGATAGCGTGATTGCTAAAATTGGATCAATAGATCAGTCTGACGGTATTCATAATTTTCTATCTTCAGATAATAAAATTGGATCTTATATTGGAAGATTGGTATTTCATTTTGGATTGTTTTTTATAATACCTCTAGTATTTTTATTGTTATATTTATTTCTAAACAGTAGCATTAGACAGATATTGGCAGTTCTTTTGATTGTTTTAGCGTTGTTACCAGCCATATCGCCAGGATATCCAGTTCTTATTTACTTTTTAGTATATTTTATTCATTGCTATCCAAGGCATTTTTATGCCACAAAAAATGAGTAGTAAAATAGTTAAAAAAGTTTCTATTATTACTGTTGTTTATAATGGTGCTAGTTATGTTGAGATGGCAATTACTTCTGTTTTGTCTCAAAGATATTCTTGTATAGAATACATTCTGATTGACGGAGGCTCCACAGATGGAACAGTTAATATAGTCAATCGATATAAGGATAGTATTTCAACATTCATATCTGAACCGGATAATGGAATTTACGATGCTATGAATAAGGGGATAGCGCTAGCAACTGGAGATGTAGTTGGTATTCTTAATAGCGATGATTTTTATATCGATGAGTTTGTAATAGAAAAAGTAATTAAAGAGTTTGATGAAAAAGGTGTGGATAGTGTGTATTCTGATTTGGTATTTGTAAATCCTAAAAATTTAGAAAAAACTGTTCGATACTATGACAGCAGTCAATTTAATCCATCTAGATTTGCATATGGCTGGATGCCCGCCCACCCTACATTCTTTGTAAAGAAAAAGGCTTATGATAAGTATGGAGTGTTTAGAACTGATTTAAAAATCGGGGCTGATTTTGATATATTAGTTAGATTTTTATACACTCATGGCATCAGTTATAGCTATATGCAGGAAGTGTTAGTTAAAATGCGAGTTGGTGGTGTAAGTACATCGTTTAGTAGCATCTGGATTAATAATATTGAGGCTTTAAAGGTTTGTAGAGAAAATGGAATAGATACAAATATATTCAAAATACTTTCTAAGTATCCTGCAAAACTATTAGGGCTGTTTAAGAAATAAGCGTTACCAATGAAAATACTTCTTACAGGTGCAACGGGCTTTATTGGAAAGAGTTTGGTTTCTGATTTATTGCAGAAAAACTTTGATGTGTCAATTGCCGTTCGTCAAAAAAACAATCTGTTTTGTGATAAAGTTAAACAATTTATAGTAGGGGGTTTTGAAGATAATCCAGATTTCACTGCTAGCCTTACTAAGGTTGATTGTGTTATTCATTTAGCAGGAAGGGCGCATATAATTGATAAAACTAAAGCCTCAGAATTAGAGGGTTTTCGCAAAATAAATAGAGACTTAACTTTACATCTAGCTAAGCAGGCAGTTGATAGTGGTGTGAAAAGGTTTCTATTTTTAAGTTCTATTAGGGTGAATGGCAATCAAAATAATAAGCCTTTTTTAGAGACTGATACGCCTAATCCGCAAGAGTCTTACGCTATATCGAAATATGAGGCTGAACAAGGTTTAATACGGTTATCTCAAGATACAGGTTTAGAGGTGGTGATTGTCAGGCCGCCTTTGGTTTATGGGGCCAATGCACCAGGAAATTTTGGCAGACTAATTCAATGGGCTAACGCCAAATTTATACTCCCGTTGCCGCTGGGCTCTGTGAAGAATTCTAGATCATTGATAGCCATTAATAATTTAGTAGATTTTATCATTGCATGTAGCGTGCATCCGAAGGCGGCTAATGAGATATTTTTAATCTCTGATGATGACACCCTCTCAACAACAAAACTGTTAAAGAAAATTGCCAAAGCATTTGACAGGAAGACGCTGTTACTTCCTATTCCCGTAAACTGGATGATTTTTATGGCAAAATTGATCGGTAGAGAAGCGGATGCAGTACGCCTGTTTTCCTCACTGATTGTTGATAGCAGCAAAGCGAGAGAATTATTAGATTGGAGGCCTATTGTCACTATGGATGAAGCATTGAAAAAAATAGCAAACAAATGACGAGAGTATTTGATCTGTTATTGGCGATATTCTTAGTGCTATTGCTATTGGTACCATATATCGTTATTGCTGTTTTGGTTCGCTTAACATCAAAAGGTTCGACTTTATATTGGTCTGACAGAGTTGGCAAAAATAATAAAATATTTAAAATGCCAAAGTTTAGATCAATGTTGATAGGCACTCCTGCTGTAGCAACTCACTTGTTAGATAATCCAGATGTTTATTTATCTCCTATTGGCAGCTTTTTACGTCGAACTAGTTTGGATGAGCTACCACAGTTAATTTCAGTATTAAAAGG
>Ga0114933_10002924_pt1 | contig 17132 bp, 10 predicted proteins | sample 4SBtaG_FD_89691 | JGI IMG/M metagenome (GOLD analysis project Ga0114933, IMG submission 89691) | Deep subsurface microbial communities from Kolumbo volcano to uncover new lineages of life (NeLLi) - 4SBTROV12_W25 metaG | ecosystem: Environmental > Aquatic > Marine > Volcanic | place: Kolumbo... | reverse complement strand
CGTTGAGCCAGCTGGCCAGGCCGGCTGCACGTCCGTCGACGCAGGCCGCGAAGAAGAGGGGATCGGTGCCGGGCAGGGTGTCGAGCCAGGCTCGGAACGCCGTACGCGTCGGGAACGGGCCGTAGCCCATCCATGTCCACCCGCGACCGTGCACGTCGTCGGCATAGGCGTCGTGGAGATCGTCGGCGTGGGCGCTCGGGTCCAAGGGCTCCAGGGTGACGAAGCGACCCACGAGCGGCTCCGACGGAGGAGGGGGCCGTGGCCGGAAGGTCACCAGCGGTCCGACCTCCTGACCGAGCGCGTTCTTCATCAGGCCTTCTTGCCGCTCGCGTACATCTCCTCGATCACGTCGGCGTAGCGCTCCAGCACCACGCTGCGCTTCACCTTGAGCGACGCGGTCAAGAGCCCGCCTTCCACCGTCATCGGCTCCACCAGCCGGAAGTACTTGATGGTCTCGAAGCTGGCCAGGGTGGTGTTGACGGCATCGACATGGGCCTGCACCGCCGCCAGGACGGGCTCGGACTGCGGGTCGGCGGCCACCCCCTGCTGGGCGGCCCAGTCCGCGAGCTCCTCGGGATCGATGGCGATCAGCGCGGTGACGTAGTTGCGGGTGTCGGCCACCGAGACGCACTCCTGCACGATGGTCAGGTTCTTCACCCGCCCCTCGAGCTTGGCGGGGGCGATGTACTTGCCGCCGCTGGTCTTCATCAGCTCCTTCTTGCGGCCGGTGATCTTCACGAAGCCGTCGCTGTCCATCGAGCCGAGGTCGCCGGTGAGGAACCAACCCTCGTCGTCGAAGGCGGCGTCGGTGGCGTCCTTCCGGTTGAGGTAGCCCGACGTGATGTTCGCGCCCTTGGCCAGGATCTCGCCGTCGTCGGCGATCCGGATCTGCACGCCGGGGAAGGCCACGCCCACCGTGCCCAGCTTGAAGCGGTCGGGCAGGTTGGCGGTGAGGCCCGGACAGGTCTCGGTGAGCCCGTAGGCCTCGAGCAGATCGAGCCCGCAGGCGAGGAAGAACTCGTGCACCTCCACGTTGAGCGGCGCGGATCCTGAGAGCAGGATGTGGGCGCGGTCCAGGCCCAGCGCGGCGCGGAGCTTGGAGAGCACGATCTTGTCGGCGAGCCGGTGCTTGAGGCCGATGAAGAAGGGCACGTCCTGGCCCACCGAGCGGTACGGAATGGTGGCCTTGCCCGCGCCGATAGCCCAGTGGAAGAGCTTCTGGCGGATGGGGGGGGCGCCGGCGACCTTGGTCTCGATCTTCGCCTTCATCTTCTCGTAGACCCGCGGTGCCGCGGGGAAGAAGCCCGGGCGGGTCTCCTTGAGGTCGTCGCCCAGGGTGGGCACCGACGAGACCACGATCGGGGTGTCGAAGAAGGGGCTCCCCAGCTCGATCAGCCGACCGAAGGAATGCGCGAGGGGCAGGAAGAGGTGGAGGCCGCCGTCCCGGGTCTCCTCGCCGAAGATGTTGATCTTCTCGACCGCCTCGAGCATGGCCAGCATGTTCTCGTTGGTCTGGACGACGCCCTTCGGCGGGCCGGTGGTGCCGGAGGTGTAGGTGTAGGTGGCGGTCTGATCGCGGCTGCCTTCGGCCCGGCGCGTGCGCTCCGCTTCGGTCTCGCCCAGCTTCTCGGCTCCCCGCGCCTCGAGGTCGGCCAGGCTCTCCCAGTCGTCGGCCGGCGCCACCCCGGTGGGGTCCATCACCACGATGTGCCGCAGGGTCACCTCGTCGGCCGCGTAGTCCCGGTCGAAGAACCGGAAGCCCTTGCGGAAGGAACGGACCTTCTCGAGCTGGGCGGCGTCCTCCACGATGGTGACCACAGCGCCGGTGTCGACGTGCAGGTAGCCGGCCTCTTCCGCCAGCAGGGTGGCGTAGACCGGCACGGTGCGCAGGCCCACGCCGAGGCAGGCGAAGTCGCAGGCGATCCAGGAGGCGCTCGTGTTGCCGATGATGGCGATGGCAGCGCGGTCTTCGACCCCGCCGGGCACGGTGAGCACACCGGCGGCGATGCGGTCCATCCGCTCCCCGAGCGCGCTCCAGCTCGTGTCCTGCCAGCGGCCGTCGGTCTTGACGCGCAGGGCGGGGTTGGCACCGCTCTTGCGGATGCGGCGTTGGATCATGCTGCCAATCGTCGAGTCCATGGGGCGTGCTCCTGGGCGGGGCTCCGGACTCCCGCTAACCGCCCCCGTCCTCCTTACCGTTAGATGGGTGGCGTGAGCTTCTCCGCCTTCGCCCGCACCATCAAGCTGAGCCACACGATCTTCTCGGCGCCCTTCGCCCTCGCAGCCACCGCTCTGGCGGCCCGCGAGCACGGCATCACGGTGTGGACCGTGGTCTGGATCCTGGTGGCGTTGACCGCCGCGCGCTCGACCGCGATGGGCTTCAACCGCATCGTGGACCGCGACATCGACGCGGCCAACCCGCGCACGTCGGCGCGGGAGATCCCGGCCGGGGAGCTGTCGGTCCGTGCAGCCTGGGGTTGGACCCTGGCTTCAGCCGGTGTCTTTGGCGTGGCGAGCTGGGTGCTCGGGCCGCTCTGCCTGATGCTGTTCCCGGTCGCGCTGGCCATCGTCTGGGGCTACTCGCTGGTCAAGCGCGTGAGCTGGGCGTGTCACCTGGTGCTCGGCCTGGCCCTGGCGCTGGCGCCCACTGCGGCCTGGATCGCCGTCGCCGGCGGGATGAGCTGGACCGCTGCTCTGCTGTCGGTGGTGGTCGCCACCTGGGTCGCGGGCTTCGACATCCTCTACAGCTGCCAGGACGCCGGCTTCGACCGCGACGAAGGCCTGCACTCCATCCCCGCGCGCCTCGGAGTCCGCGGTGCGTTGGTGGTCTCGGCGCTCCTGCACGTGGTGACCATGGCCGGGCTGGTGGCGCTCCCGTGGGTGGTCGGCCTGTGGTGGCCCTACTGGGTGGGTGTGGCGCTGATGGCGGTCATCCTGGCCTACGAACACGCGATCGTGACGCCCACGGATCTGTCGCGCATCGACAAGGCCTTCTTCGACCTGAACGGGTACGTCTCCCTGGCCTTTCTGGGCAGCGTGCTCATTTCGCTCTGAAGACCGGCCCGCCTGGCTCGTACACTGGCATCGTCTTGACGACCGTTTGCTTGCGGATCGCCTTCCCCACGTCTATTCGTGGGGTCTGCCGGGAGACCACGTGATGCTGCTGCTCGCCTCGCTCGCCGCCGCCAACCCGATCGACGAAGCGACCATCCTCGACGCGCCCAACCCCGTAGACTTCGCGGTGCCGACGCAGTTGCCGAAGCTCGCCCACGAAGGCTGGGTCGACGGAGACGACAGCCCGCTTCCCACGTGGGGCCGCGCGGAGGGCATCGTCAACGGCAGCGAGACCAGCGACTTCGCCTACGTCGGCGCGCTCGTCTCCACCAGCACCAGCGGCTACGGCGCGGAGTTCTGCTCGGGCACGCTGGTGCACAACAAGTGGGTCATCACGGCGGCGCACTGCGTGGAGGCCTACGCCGACCTCGAGCGCAAGGGCCTCACCCTGCACTACATCTTCTTCGGGACCGACGTCTACGACGACAACGGCGTGACCAGCTACTCGCGCATCAAGAACTGGTACGCGCACCCGGACTACAACACCAACAACCTCGACAGCGACATCGGCGTGCTCGAGCTGTACACCGACGCGTCGGAGACCCCCGGCTACATCGTGGGCTCGATCAGCGGCAGCCTGGCCGGCGAGAAGGTGACCTACGTCGGCTGGGGCATCACCAGCGACAACGCGAACAACAGCTCCGGCACGAAGCGCACGGTCGACGTGCCCATCTGCACCGAGGGCTACTGCCCGCAGAACGGCTACGACAACGACCACGTGTTCACCTGGGACACCACCGGGCAGGGCCGGAACATCTGCTCGGGCGACTCCGGAGGGGCCGCGCTGATCAAGTCCGACGGCCAGTACCTGCTCGTGGGCGCCAACAGCTATGGCTTCGACCAGAACGGCGGCTACCCGAGCTGCACCGGCAACTCAGCGGCCGCGGCCAGCACCCGGGTCGACATCCACCTGAGCTGGATCGAGCAGTACATCGACTTCGACAACGTCGACTACGAAGTCGGCGGGGGCAGCAGCGGCGGTGACGGCGGCGATGGCGGCGGCGGCGGCGATGGCGCCGGCGGCGACGGCGGCGGAAGCGGTGGCGGCGCCGACGGCACCGACGATCCGGGTCGTCCCGAAGACTACGGCGAGGACATCCAGACCATCCTCGACGCCCTGGGTTGTTCCTCGGTGCCCGACTCCCGCACCGGTGGCCTCTTCGCGCTCGCTCTCGCCGGCCTGGCGTTGACCCGGCGGCGTCGCGCTTGACGCTGGGGCTCCTGGCCACGGCGCTCGCCGCACCCGCACCCCCCATCGTGAACGGGGAGGTGACCGACGCCCACCCGGCCGCAGGCGCCTTGTTGGCCGTGTCGAACGACTACGGCCTGCTGGTGTGCAGCGGCACGCTCGTCGAGCCCTCGTGGGTGCTGACCGCCGCCCACTGTGTCGAGGCCGCGTTCTGGGCGTGGGACAAGGGGTGGGATCTGTACTTCGTCGTGGGCGACGAGATCTACACCGGCAAGGGGATCGAGGCGTACGCGGCCGTCGACTACGCGAGCTACCACCCGGACTACGACACCGTGGAGCTGCTCTACGACCTGGGGGTGGTGCACCTGGCGTCCCCCATCACGGCGGTCGACCCGATCCCCTTCACGACCTCCGAGGTGGACGAGTCCTGGCTCGGGGAGACCCTGACCTTCCTGGGCTTCGGCTCCACCTCGTCGGCTCAGGAGGGGGCTGGCACGAAGCGCAGCGTGGAGCTCGACGTGTACGACGTCTACGAGACCTTCTACCTGACCCTCGACGACGAGGGCCGCAACCTCTGCTCGGGGGACTCCGGCGGCCCGGCCCTCCGCGAAGGCGCCGACGGATGGGAGGTGGTGGGGGTCAACTCCTTCGTCTGGGCCGATCACCAGGAGGTGCTCTGCGACGACGGGGGGGCGGGTGTGGCGCGGATCGACGTCGGGCTGGACTGGCTCGACGAGGAGCTGGCCGTCGACGAGCCGGCCGAGGAGGGGGACGGGAGCGACCACAGCGACTCGCCCGGGAGCGGCGGCGGTGACGAGCCCGCCACCTCCAGCGGCGGGAGTGGCTACCTGCCGGCCGACGAGCCGCGCGGGTGCGGGGCGAGCACGGTGTCGCCGCTGGCGCTGTGGTGGTTGAGCGTCCTGGCGGTCGGTCGGCGCCGGTCCGACCTCAGCTGATCCAGCCCTCGTCGCGGTACCACGCCGCGGTCTGTTCGAGCCGCGCCGGGAGCGGCTTCTCGGGGGCCCACCCCAAGGCGCTCACCTTCGAGGTGTCGCAGATCCAGGAACCGGCCACGATCTCGCGCCACTTGTCGAGGTTGAGGGGCGCCGGCCGGTCGCGGAGCCGGGCGTTCAGCTCGCTCAGAGCGGCGGCACAGCCCACCACCCACCCCGGCACGTGGAGGACGCGCACCGTGCCTCGTCCAGCGGCGCGGCCCATCAGCGTTCCGAGCTCGTGCAGCTCCGGGCGCTCCGGGCCCGCCACGTAGTAGCGGCCGCTCGCGTCGCCCTGCGCCACCCGCTCTCCCGTGCTGGCGAGGGTGACGAGCGCGCCCGCGAGGTCGTCGACGTGGATGGCCGAGACCCGCGCTCCTCGCCGCCCGGGCACGAGCGTGAAGCCGCTCGCGGCCGAGCGGAAGAGCGGAAGCGTGGCGCGGTCGCGCTCGCCGTAGACCATCGGGGGCCGGGCCACCGTGATCGGCACCTCGTCAGACCACGCGAGCGCCGCGTGCTCCGCGGCCAGCTTCACCCCGCCGTAGATGGAGACGGGCGCGCAGCCGTCCGCCTCGGTTCGGGGTCGGTCGGGGGCCGACGGGCCGCCCGCCGCGAGGGACGACACGACGACCAGGGCAGGTGGGTTCGCGGTGCGGGCGCACGCCTCGGCCACGCTCCCGGTGCCTCGCGCGTTCACGGTGTGGAAGGCCGGCTTCCACGGGACCTTGAGCAGGCTGGCCAGGTGCACCACGGCGTCCACGTCTTGCACGGCCGGCTTCAGCGAGTCCGGTTCGAGCAGGTCCCCGACCACCTGTTCGGTGCCCGCGAGGGCGGACCGGTCGGAGCTCGCGCGCACCAGGCACCGCACGGCGACCTGCCGATCCAGGAGGTGCCGCACCACGCGCCGCCCGATGAAGCCGGACGCGCCGGTGACCAGCACGCGCTCCAGACGTGCGGGCAGCTCAGCGGTCCTGTTGCGCGACTGCGGGCCCACGGCGCACGAAGTGGAGGCGGCTCTGCACGCCGTAGTGGTCGCTCAGGGGCGTGTCGTCGAGGACCACCTCGATGTCGAGCACGCTCACGTCCACGTTGCGGCCGTCCTTCACGTAGATGCGGTCGTAGCGGGCCTCGCCACGGCTCACCCAGCGGTTGTGGGTGTGCCAGGTGGGTTCCGGGCGGTGCTCGCCGGCGTCCTCGAAGCCCGCGTCGACGAGCCAGGCCGAGGTGGCCTGGTCGACGGGGTCGTGGTCTTCGAGGTTGAAGTCGCCTACCCACACCACGGGGGCGTCGCCGCGCAGGTCGTCGAGCCAGGCGGCGGCGCGGCGGAGCTGCACGGCGCGCGGAGCCGCCTTGCGGCTGCCGGACTGGGCGTGCATGGACGCGACCCAGATGCTGCCGATGTCCGGCAGCTCGAGCTCGATGGCGAAGACGCCCTTGCGCTTGAGCCGGTCGGCGCCCTCCTTGTCGCGGAAGGCGTAGAAGGCGGTGCCGGTCACCGGGTAGTCGGTGAGCAGGCCCAGGCCGGAGTCCCCGCGGGTGCTGGGCCGGATCAGGGGTCGGCGGGACTTCCAGGGCGCGCCGCTCCAGATCTCCTGCAGCCCGACCACGTCGGCCTGCAGCTCGGGGGTGTCGGTGAGCGCTGCGAAGCGCGCCTCCCGGTCCCGGGAGATCGGCCACGGCAGGCCCCACGTGTTGAGGCTGAGGACAGTGAGCACCATGGGGGGAGCTTGCCCGGTGCGGGACCGGGGTCGTGGTGCTGGATGGTGCTCGGTGGTGCAGGGGGCGGGTGGGCTACCAGCAGAGGCCCGTGTCGCCGGCGCAGTCGAAGTCGGCGGAGCTCCCGTAGTTCCAGCTGAGGCCTTCGCCTGCGGTGCCTTCGCCCATCTCGACGTCGTTCGGGCTGTTGTCGCTCGAGCCCGAGCCCCAGTCGGTGTCGGTGCTCTCGAGGTAGGCGCTGTCGTAGAGGATGGCGCCGCCGCCGGTGCTGGCGAAGTTGTCTTCGACCACGCAGTCCTCGAGCTCGGTGCGGCCGTCGTCGACGGCGAGGCCGCCGCCTTCGTCGGCGGTGTTTCCGACGATCTCCACGTCGGTGAGCGTGCCGTCGTCGTACACGTACACGCCGCCACCGGCCTCGGCTTCGTTGTTCTCGATGGTGACGCTGTCTGCGTAGCTGTCACCTTGGATGTACAGGCCTCCGCCGGCGGTGGCCGAATTCTCTTCAACCGAGGTGCCGAAGAGCACGCTTCCGCCGTAGAGCCAGACACCGCCTCCGGCACCGTCCGCGGCATTGCCGCTGATGGTCACGTCCCCGTAGGAGACCACGTCGGACGTGTGCGCCACCAGTCCGCCGGCATCCTCAGCCGAGTTGGACTGCACATGCACGGAGACGAGGGTGGTGAAGGCCTCGTAGAGGTACAGACCGCCGCCGATCAAGTCGGCGTCGTTGCCTTCGATGGTGACGGACTCGAGAGTGGCCGAGCCGGAGATGTACAGCCCACCGGCGTAGGGTGCATCGTTGGTGGAGAGCACGACGTCTTCCAGGCTCGTTGTGCCCCACAGCAGCGCGCCGCCGGCAGCGTAGCCGCTCTCGTTCCCCGTGATCGTGCTGCCGGTCCAGGTGCTGTCCTCCAGTGTCAGGCCCCCACCTGCGCCCACCTCCAGAGAAGCGTTCCCCGCAACGTTGCCGGTGATCACGCTGGAGCCGGCCTCGACAGCGGCGCCATACACCGCGAGACCGCCGCCGGTCTCGGAGACGTTGCCGCTCACCGTCACGTCGTCCAGCACGGCCATCGTCTCCTGGAGGTACATGCCGCCGCCCTCCCGGAGGGCCTCGTTGTCCTGGAGACGGACGTTGGTGAGGGTCACGTTGGTGACGTCCTGCGCGAGCAGTCCCCCGCCGTAGTCCGCCGTGTTTCCGCTCAGCACGCAGTCCGAGAGGGTCAACGACACGAATCCGGTGGCGAACACCCCGCCGCCGACCGTTCCCGACCCGCCAAAGGGATTGGCTTCGCCAACACCGCTGGTGATGGTCAGCCCCTCGAGCTCCACTCCGCTCGCGAGGACCTGGATGGTGGACCCGGCCCCGGTGCCCCTCACCTCGGTCTCGCTGGCGCCCTCGACCCCGCGGATCGTGACCGGTGTGTCGATCGCGAGGTCCTCGTACCAGGTGCCGGGGCACACCAGGATGGAGTCGCCGCTCTGGGCATCGACCAGCGCTCCCGAGATCCGGCTGTAGTCGCCTTCGCCGTTGATGGAGACCCGGGCGTCCTCGTCGACCCGCCCGTCGTCGTCGTCGTCGAGTCCGTTGCAGGTCTCCTCCGAGTCGTCGCCCGGCTCGGTCTCGTCCGCCGCGTCGTCGGTGTCGTCGCTCGACGCCGAGCCGGTGTCTTCGCTCACGGGGGTCGAGACGACCTTCTCCGGGAAACACGCCAACATCCAGATGAGCATCAGAAGCGCCCTCGCAGACCGACGAAGCCCGTGTCGCTGAAGTCCGTCGTCACCCACAACGCCGCGCTCGCGCCAGCGCCCACGATGGCGGCACCGGCACAAGCCCAGGTCAGGTTCCGCAGGGGCACCACGCTCTCGTCGTAGAAAGCCTCGGCGGACGACGGTGTGGCGATGTCGTAGTAGACCGAGTACGCCTCGCGGGCGCGGCTGTAGGCCCACAGCCCGGTGCCGGCCGCGGCGACGGTGGCGCCCGTGACCACCACGTCGAGCGCTACCCGTGCGGGGGACGCGCCGGAGCGTTCACCGGTGGGCGCGCTGGTCGGTGCGGGTGCAGCCGTGGCGACGGCCACGACCGGTTCGGGGCTGGGGGCAGCCGGCACGGGCTCGGGCTCGGGCTCGGGCTCGGGCGCGGCTGGCGCGGGCGCCACAGCGACCGCGACCGGATCGGCGCCGGCCTCCAGGGTCACCGTCCACGTCTGGACCTGGTCTCCGACCTGATCGTGATCGAGGGTGGCGGTGCGGTAGCCGTCGGCCGACGCCGTGACCGTGTGGGGCCCGGCCAGCAGATCGTCGAGGGTCATCGGTCCCTCCCCGACCAGCTCGCCGTCGAGACGGATCTCCGCATCGAAGGGGGTGACGTCGACCACGAGGCTGCCCCAGGCCATGGCCTGGAGCGTGACGTCGACCTGGGTGGTGAGCAGGGGCTGCACGAAGAAGGAGCCCGCCGCGTCGTGGTGCTTCGGTGCGCTCGCCTCCCAGGTGTGCTCGCCGCACGTCATGGTGACGGGCCATTGCCTCAGCGCGTGGCCGTCGATCGTCAGGGTGGCCGAGCCGGGGCTGACCGAGAAGTCCGCCTTGCCCGCCTCGGTGGCCAGGGTGAGCTCGGCGCGCGCGATCTTTCCGGCCTCCACGACCACGTCGCCTCGGGCGGCCTCGCAGCCCTCCACCAGGGTCACCACGTGGCCGCCCACCGGGATGTCGCGGAACATGGCCGGGGCCAGGTCGGCCTGCGGCACGCCGTCGACGAACACGGTGGCGCCGTCGACGCTGGACTTCACGAACAGCGAGCCCACGTCCGTCGTCGAGGCGGTGGTGACCGCAGCGGGCTCGTCCGTCGTGGCCTTTCCTCGGCGGGCCGACCTGCCCGGAGACGCCGCCACGGGCGCCGGGGCCGGCGCGACCGACGCCGAAGCGACGGAGGGCACCGGCTCGGCGGTGGGTGCCGCGGCGGTCGGGGCTGGAGCTCCGGTGGTGGTGGCGGGCGCCGCGGCGGCGGCCACGGCGGGCGCTGCGCTGACGGGAGAGGCCGCGGGGGCTCCCGGGGCGGCGTCCTGCAGGGTGGCGCGCTTGGCGTCGAGATCGACCACCAGGTGCTGCTCGCCGGAGACGTCGACGCTCATGGAGAAGATCTCGCGGCCCGCGGAGGGGTCCCAGAAGCCGAGGGTGTGCGCCCCGGGATCGAGGTCCTCGAGGGACACGGGGGTGGCGGCGGCCACCTCGCCGTCGATGCTGATCACCACGCGCCCTTCGGTGGCGTGCACGGTCAAGGCGGCGTGGGCGAGGCCCAGGGTCCAGAGCATCAGAACACCCACGCGGCCGAAGCGCCGGCGATCACACCGGTGGGCTTCAGCTCGAAGGTGCTGCCGTCGGTGGGGTCGGGCACGTAGGTGATCTCCGTCTCGCCGCGCTTGTAGGTGAACTCGGTCACGGACTTGGCCGCGCGGGCGCCGAGCTGGGCCCGCACCACCACGGCTGGATGCACCATGAGCACCAGCCCGCCGAGGACCTCGGGCCCGATGCGCATCTCGGCACCCCGTAGCTCCCGCTCGTTGCCCTCCTCGTCGATTTCGATGTCGCCCGTGGGCACGCTGAAGGTGTGGAAGCCCAGGGCACCCCCTGCGAAGGCGTAGGTGCGGGAGGCGACCAGCCAGCGCTTCTCGACCCCGAAGGCCGCCTGGCCGTGGCGGAGCGGCCCGACCGCGGCCCGGCTGATCCGGTTGGTCTGGTAGAGCTCGAAGCGCTGGGTCATCCGGCCCAGGTTGACGTCGAAGGTGAGGGTGCCGGCCGGTGCCCTGGAGGCCTCGGGCACGGTGGCGTGCACCACACCGTCGGGGTCGTAGAGGTCGGACTCCGGCACCCGCACGGGCAGCACGCCGGCGACCAGCCCGATCTCGATGTTGAGCCGTGGGTCTTCGCGACCCTTGCGCACCTCGGTCTCGTTGTCCCGGGAGAAGACGACCTGCATCGCGCTCGGGTCGGCGCCGCCGGCTTCGCCGCCGGGCCCCAGCGCTGCGACGCGCGCATAGCCCGAGCGACCCGAGGGCCCGATCAGCCAGTAGCCGTCTCCCACGCGGACGCCTTCCTCGAGGCCCAGGGGGAACGTGCCCTGTCTGGCGGAGGGGGTGTGCACGGGCGCGAAGAGCCGGAAGCCCTCCACCTTGCGCGTGGACAGCTGGAGGGAGCGGACGCCTTGACGCACGCGGTTCAGCACCGAGCACTCGAGGGTGCGCTCCGAGAAGTCGCGATCCTCGGGCTTGGCGGGGTCGGTGAAGCACGCGTTCTCCAGGCTGCGCCAGCCGAGACCGAGCGGACCAGGGTTCTCACCGTCGAGCACCGGGACGAGCGAGGCGGGGCGCGCGATGGATGCCACGCGCGTCATGGCCAGCTCGAACTGTTCGATCGCCTGGGCGGCCTGGGAAGCCTGCGCTTCCGGCAGGTAGGATACGAGCACGTCCGCGCTGTCGCGGGCGAGGTCGATCTTGTCGCTGCTCACGGGCATCGCACCGGAGAGCTGTTCCATCGACTGTGCCCGCGCCTCGGTCATCACGTCCTCGACGCGGTCGGGGATGCCGGGGACGTTGGCCACGAGGGTCTGGGTCTTGCGCAACACCGTGTGGCGGCGCTGGAACACGTCGAGCTCCATGCGGAGCTTGATCTCGTAGCTGGGCAGGCTCTGGCCGTCGCTGGTCTTGGTGGTGCTCTCTTCGATCTCCAGGCTCGCGATGCGTGGGATGACCGCGGCGTCGGCGCAGGCGAGGGCCATCGCGACCGGTGTGGGGTGCGCCCCGACCACCAGGCGGTCGCCGTCCAGGCTCGGCCGGGACTGTGTGCCCCACGTGTCGAACCGTTCCAGCGGGTAGTCCACGGCCATCAGGCCGCGAGCCACCGACACGACCAGCTCGGACGAGGAGGTGAGCTGGCTCCCGTCCGGCGCGTCGCCTCTGTAGGTGACCGGGGGAGGCAGCTCGGCCACCTCGAGCGGAAACACGACCAGCGACTGGCGCACGTAGCGGTCCTCCGCGGTGGGCGGGCGCGCTTCGCAAGGATGCGACATCGGCGCCGCTGCGGCGACACCCAACAGCGCGAACGTGCCCCACATGTGCCCTCCTCCGGAGCGGACCGTAGCACGCGGGTGGCGGCTCAATGCACCGGCTTGCGGGTGAGCCGATCCAGCTCGGCTTCGCTCAGGCCCTCCGCGACCGTGCCGGGTTCGGGCGCCGGCAGACCGGCTGTGGTGGCCCGGACGCGGCTCGCGAGCCAGGCGAACAACATCCAGCCGCGCGCCCCGGCCTCCGCGCCGCACTGGTCGGCATGCTGGCGGGAGGCGGCGAGATCCCCGGCCACCAGGGCGGCACGCGAGAGCTCGAGCTCCGCGCGCAGGCGCACCACCCAGCTCGCGGCGGACATGGCGGACACCGCGGCGTCGCGCGACCCGGAGAAGCTGCGCTGGTCGCCCAGCACGGCGCTCGCCCGAGCGGAGACCGCGGCTCTGAGGGCCTCGAAGCCCGCGGGATCCGGCCCGGTGATGTCGGCGGCCTTCCGCAGCCGACTCAAGGCCGAGCTGGCTGCCGACGGGTTTCCTGGCCGGGCGTCGAGCGTGGCGAGGGCGCGGAGCACGTGCCCCGCCCGACGCTCCCCCGGATCGTTGACGGCGCGGGCCAGCGCCACCGCGTCGGCCAGGCGCACCTGCGCGAGCTGCGCTTCGCCGAGATCCAGGAGCACGGTGCCGAGCAGTCGGAGGGCCCACGCCTCGACCTTGCCGGCTTGCCGCGCGTGCGCCGTCGCGACTGTGCCCTCCAGCTTCTCCCGCGCCGCCGCGAGCTTGCCGCTCACCGCCAACGCCTCGGCCGTCTCGAGCGCCTCGACCAGGTCACGCTTGTGTGGCGGTGGCTTCGGCATCCGGACGGGCGCCGACGGCGGGCCGGGGGGTGGCGGGGGGCTGAAGCGGCTCATCGCCCGGCGAGCCCGCAGGTCCACGGCATCCGGATCCGGCAGGCGCTCCCTGGCGGCCTCGGCCACGAGCTCGCCCATCACCCACCACGACCCCGAGTGGCCGGCCACCAGGCCCGCCTCCGCCAGGGAGGCGAGCGGCTCCTTCGCGGGGATCTGCGTCACCTCCTCGAGCGCGGTCACGGTGACCGGCTGACCCAGCACCGCGAGGCTCCCCAGGGTCTCGAGCGCTTCGAAGTCGAGGCGATCCAGCGTGGCGGCGAGGTCGGTCGGCTCGGTCATCGCGTCGGGCAGCTCGAGGCGGTCGCCGCGGCGGTGGGCTTCGAGCAGAGGCAGCAGCCAGGCCGGGTGCCCGCCGCTGAGGCGATGCAGGCGCTCGGCGGCCTGGTGGGGTTGGGGCGTGTTCGGCGCCACCGAGACCACCGTGCGCCGGACGTCGGCCATGCCGAGCGGCTCCAGCTCGATGATCAGCTCGCGCGCCGACACGGGATCGGGGAGGCGCGTGATCACCGCGAGCGTCTCGCCCGACGCCACACGCTCTGCCGCCGCGTGGAGCGACGCCGGGTCACTCACGCGCTCCGTGGGCACGCTCATGCGGCGGCCCAGGTCCTCGGTCACCTCCAGGAGCCAGTGGCGCCCGCTGCCCTTTGGACCGACCGCACGGATCACTGCGCCGCTGCCGTCCGCGACGGTTCGCAGGGCGTCGCGGACCTGCTCGACGTAGCGCTGGCGTCCGGCCAGCGGCGGGGGGGCCGCGCTGCCGGTGCCGCGTCCGAGTCCTTCCAGGGCCTGGCGAACCGCCCGCGCGCCCTGGAAGCGGTCCTCCCGCTGCTTGGCCATCAGCCGCACGATGATGGCTTCCAGCTCCTTCGGGAGGGTGGGGTCGATGGTGCGCAGGTGGGGCACGGGCGACGAGAGGTGCGCCTGGATGACCTCGTCCCGCTTTCGGCTGGGGAACGGACGTCGCCCGGTGGCCACGAAGAAGAGGGTGCAGCCGAGGCCGTAGAGGTCGGTTCGGTGGTCGACGGGCTCGCTTCGGATCTGCTCGGGCGACGCGTAGCTCGCAGTGCCCACGAGGATGCCCACCTGGGTGCGATCCGCATCCTCCAGGTCCTTGACCACGCCGAAGTCGGTGAGGAACACGCCGCCCTGGAGATCCAGCAGCACGTTGGAGGGTTTCACGTCGCGGTGCACCAGCCCCACGGCGTGCACCGCCTGGAGGGCGCGGCAGATGGCGATGCCGATGCGGCGCACCTCGCCCACCCGCTCCGCCGCCGGCCGCTCCTGCAGCTTCGGCGCGTAGACACGCAGGTCTTCGCCGGCCACGTAGTCCATCACGAGGTAGGGGCGGCCCTGGGCCACGCCTTGCCCGAGCACGTGCACGATGTCGGGATGGCTGACGCGCAGCATGGCGCGCGCCTCCCGTGCGAAGCGCTGACGAAGGCGCGGCGTGGCGCGGTTCAGCCACTTCACCGCCACCTCCTCACCCTCGGGCCCGAGGCAGAGGTAGACCCCCGCCATGCCGCCACTGCCCAGCAGCCTCAACGGCCGGTAGGGGCCGATGGCCTCGGGAAAGGGCTCGAGAGTCTTGGGCCGCTTCTTTGGCGCTGGCGGAATCCGGTCGGCCATCGGAGCGGATCTTACCCGTGGTCCGGGACTATCCGAGTCGACCGACGCGGAACGCCCGGGCCAGGTCGGGGTCGAGCTCCCGCTCCAGCTCCGTTGCGAGGGCGTCGGCCTCCGCGCGCCAGCCCCGGGCGGCGGCTTCGTCGTCGACCAGCGAAGCGAGGAGCACGCGGGCGTCGAGTCCCCAGAGCCGGAAGCCTCGGGAGCTCGCGAGCGCCTGGGCGGCGAGCGCCAGCCGTTCGGCGTCGTCGTGCCGCTCCATGGCCACGTAGGCCTGCGCCGCGCCCAGCATGACCTGGCACCGCCGAGGCACGGGGAGGCTCGCGAGCTCCCGCTCGGCCGAGGCCAGCAGGCGTTGCGCGTCGGGGAGGTCGCCGGTGTGGGCGCAGGCCCAGGCGTTGAGCGCGATGAGCGCCGTCGCGTAGCGCTCGGGGTCGCCCTTCTTGGCGAGCACACGCGCGACCGCGACCTGGGCCTCGGTCTCGGCCGGGCGCCCGCGGCGCGCCTCGAGGCGCGCCAGCGCGTAGCGGATCGCCACCAGCTCGGGCACCACCTGCAGCTCCCCCGCGATGGCGAGGGCCTCCCGGAGGGCTTCCTCGGCGCGCTCCACGTCGTTGAGCTCGAGCAGGATCTCGCCCAGCACGCGCGTGGCCGTCGCTTCGCCCAGCCGGTAGCCCAGCTCCAGCGACAGCTCCGCGGCCTCGTACACGCGCGAGCGCGCCTCGGAGAGCTTGCCCTGCGCCACGAGGATCTCGGCGAGGTTCGTCAGCGCCACGCAGAGCGTGCGCTTCCGCGACAGCTTGCGGAAGATGTCGACCGCTTCGTCCAGGCCGCGGGCCGCGGTGGCCACGTGCCCTCGGGTGGCCTGCACGGCGGTCAGCGCGAGCAGCAGCTCGCCGCGGAGCTTGGTGCTGCCTTCCTCGACGAGCACCAGGCCTTCCTGGGCCAGCTGTTCGCAGCGGTCCAGGTCGCCCGCCTCCCACGCCAGCGCGGCCTGGGAGTACAGAGCCTCCAGCACGCCCTCGCGATCCTGCGTTCGGCGCGCCAGATCCAGCGCTGCCGCGACCGGCTCGACGGGATCGCGCGCGTCGCCAGCGCGTCGCAGGGCGGTGCCCTGCATGGCCAGTGCACGGACCAGGGCGTGGTGATCTTCGGCGAGCTCGGCCTGCCGGGCGAGGGCCTCCAGGCAGCGCAGGCAGTCGGCCCACTCCCCGCGCCCGTAGTGCACGTCGGCGCGCACCTGGAGCAGCTCGATGCGCACGGCGTCGGCTGCGCTGCGGTCGAGATCGACGCGGGCCACCTCCTCCAGGTTCACCGCCCGTGTGGAGAGCTCCCACGCGGGGCCGGGCAGGGAGCGCGCCAGCATGCGCGTCGCGGCCTTCGCCAGGTAGCGGTAGGCGCGCCCAGCGAGCCCCGCGAGCTGGAAGTGGTGCCCGATCAGCTCGTCGTCGACCGCCTGTTCGCTCCCCTCGAGGGCCTCGGCCATCTCACGGTGGAGGAAGGCCCGCCGCTCGGTGCTCAGCTCCCGGTACACGATGCCCGCGAGGATGCGGTGCGCGACCTCGTGCACGACCTGCGTGCCGGTGCGTCGCTCGCGCACGAGGCCGAGCTCGATCAGCTCGTCGAGCCGGTCGAGGACGAGGTCTTCGTCGGGCGCGTCCAGCAGCTCCAGCAGCAGGTCCAGGTCCAGCGGGCGGGAGGAGACGGCCAGCCACTGCAACAGCTCACGGTGTGCGGGCCCGACGTCTTCCAGGCGCTCGCCGACCACCGCCCGCACGCTGGCTGGAATGTCGAGGTGGCCGGTGGCGAGCTCGTGGGCGTCGGCCGTGGTCTGCATGGCATCGCGCCCCGGGATCAACACGCCACGGGCCATGAGCCCCGAGAGGAACTCCGCAAAGAAGAGCGGGTTGCCCTCGGTCACCAGGAAGAGCCGTTCGGCGAGCACCTCGCCGGCCTCGGTGGCGCCGAGCAGGCGCCTGATGAGCTCCGTGGCGTCCTGCCGCGAGAAGGAGGTCGTGGGGAGCCGGACGGGCTTCACGCCCACGCCCTCACCCACCAGGAGGCGGTCGACGACCTCGGTGGGGCTGTCGCCGAGCGCGCTCACGACCAGCAGCAGGGGGCGCCGTTGCCGCCAGAGGCCACGAGCCAGCATGGACAGCAGGTCGCGTTCGCGCGGGCTGACCTCCTCCAGATCGTCGCACGAAAGCACGACAGGGCCGTCGTCGAGCTGCACCCGGAGCGCCTCGCGCAGCCCGTCGACCAGCTGGTACACCAGGTCGCCTTCGGCGTCGGCGCGTCGGAAGGCGCCGAGCGCGTCGACGAGCAGCGAGGGGGCCTCCGACCCGAGGGCCAGGTTGAGCGACCGCGCGAGCCCGAGGAGGCGCGGCAGTCCGCTGCCCTCGCCGGCGAGGCGGTGGGTGGGGATGCCGATGACCGCCGCGCGGCGCTCGGCGAGCGCGAGGAGGCGGGTGCGGCCGGTCCCGGTCCGGCCCTCGATGGCCAGCAGCCCGAACGTGCCGCGCACCAGGTCGCCG
>Ga0114933_10002923_pt1 | contig 17132 bp, 17 predicted proteins | sample 4SBtaG_FD_89691 | JGI IMG/M metagenome (GOLD analysis project Ga0114933, IMG submission 89691) | Deep subsurface microbial communities from Kolumbo volcano to uncover new lineages of life (NeLLi) - 4SBTROV12_W25 metaG | ecosystem: Environmental > Aquatic > Marine > Volcanic | place: Kolumbo... | reverse complement strand
CTCAATAAAGGTTATAAGGTTGTTTTCGTCCGTACTCTCATTATCAGCTACAGCAACATGAGTAGCGTTAACAGCAGTTGTAGCATTTGTAACCGTAACTCCAGCTATAACTGTATTTAAGGCAGTTCCTCCTATTGTAATAGCGTCTGCTTCAAGTGTTCCATCGAAGTCGCCGTCTACTGCATCTATATTTCCTTTGAATATGGTGGCAGTAATTGTACCGCTAGAAGGATTATAGTGAAAGTCTCCATCGGATTCTAAGCCTACATTACCTGTGGCACTGGCGTCTTCAATGAATGGAATTAAATTGTTTTCATCTGTACTTTCATTGTCTGCAACAGCCACATGGTTAGCATTTGTGGCGGTAACTGCGTTAGTAGCGTTGGCGACGGTCACTCCAGCAATGACTGTATTTAATGCAGTCCCACCAACAGTAATTGCGTCAGCCTCAAGTGTTCCATCAAAGTCACCGTCTACAGCGTCTATATTCCCCTTGAATATCGTTGCCGTAACAGTTCCAGTAGATGGATTGTAGTGAAAATCACCGTCTGATTCTAATCCTACGTTGCCTGTAGCGCTCGCATCTTCGATAAATGTTATGAGGTTATTCTCGTCAGTGCTCTCGTTATCTGCAACAGCTACATGGTTGGCATTTGTAGCGGTGACAGCATTGGTGGCGTTAGTTACGGTGACTCCCGCTATGACTGTGTTAAGAGCTGTTCCGCCTACAGTAATAGCATCTGCTTCGAGCGTCCCATCAAAATCGCCGTCAACTGCATCTATGTTGCCTTTAAATATTGTCGCTGTAACAGTCCCCGTAGACGGGTTGTAGTGAAAATCGCCATCCGATTCCAGACCCACGTTTCCTGTCGCGCTCGCGTCTTCGATAAATGTTATAAGATTATTCTCGTCGGTACTCTCATTGTCTGCAACGGCTACATGATTGGCATTTGTGGCAGTAACCGCGTTAGTTGCATTAGTAACAGTCACTCCAGCAATAACAGTATTAAGAGCTGTTCCACCTATCGTAATGGCATCTGCTTCAAGCGTACCATCAAAATCTCCGTCTACCGCATCTATGTTACCCTTGAATATTGTCGCTGTGACAGTTCCGGTCGATGGGTTATAGTGGAAGTCGCCATCCGATTCCAGCCCTACATTTCCTGTAGCGCTGGCATCTTCTATGAAAGTTATAAGGTTGTTTTCGTCAGTACTTTCGTTATCTGCGACAGCTACGTGAGTAGCATTGGTGGCATTTGTAGCGGTGTCAGCGTTGCCTGTCACATCTCCAGTAACATTCGCCGTAATGCTACTAGGTAAACCAACAGTGATCGTTCCCGAAGATTCGGCTACTTCTACTTCATTGGAAGTTCCACGAAACTGTATGTCTTGACCGAGACTAATTTCAGTAGTGCTAGACCCATCGCTAACACCTATGCTAGAAGAAGCAAGTTTTGTTATACCTATACCTGCACTACCACTTATGTCAGCATTGACAATGCTATGAGATAAAACGCCGCTAGCATCTAAATGTACAGATTTGCCTGCAGGATAAACACAATAGATTGTGTGTGTTCCACCACTAAATGTTTGTCTGGTGGTATCTGTGAAACTAGCTTGAGTTGCAAGAATTGTAGTTCTAGTAAGAGTTGTGGAGTCTGCGCTGAGTGTGCCCAAGCCAACTTCCCACTTTGTGCCATCTGCATCTTCTAAAGCATAATACGTTGTGTTGCCGTCAAAGGTTGCATCTGCATCGAAGGCTACATAGCCAGACACTGCTCCAGTAAGTGCCATGTCGCCACTTGTTCCGGTGCAAGTCTCTTTTACTCTATCTTTAAGTATTAAAGCCATTGCCTCTGCTCCTTATGAAAAATTAAGCAAAGGTAATGTCTAAATCACCTGCTGAAATAACAAATTGATCGCCGTTCTCTACAAACTTAGTAGCTGATAGCTGTCCATACAAAAGAACGTTTCCACCAGAGGATGCGTCTGCAACAAACAGTCCTGATACATGACCCCATTCGTTTGATGCGGCAGCAAAGGTTACCGCCTGTTCATTATCGGTAAGACCATTAGTGGAGCCTGCGCTCCAATATGCATCGCCTTTAATACCAGATGACCTAGCGTAAGAACCGCCAGAAAGTTCGTGAGTTAAAGTGCCAGCTTCTAGTTGAGCTGCGTCATACTTTCCTACCAGACCAACGTAAATATTACTTGGGGCAGAAAAAGATGTACTCCTCAAGATGTGGTCTATAAGTTTATTTTCTAAATAATTTGACATAGCAGTCATATCAAAATACTCCTATTAATTATAATGTTATAACACCAGCCGTCGCCGGTATTGATTTTATAGTACTATTATCCCCGCCTCAACCTTGTCTACATTTATATCATCTACAAATAGTCTATCGTCAAGAGCAGTTCTTCCGTCAACTTCTTTGGCTTCATTTCTAACATCATCAACATTAACTCCGGTTATATCCCAATATGGAACCTGCCATCGTCTCTTCGCTACCAAGACATCATCTCCTGTGATCACAGTATCCTGACGTTCAATCACAGTGTCCCCTGAAAGTTCTTGAATAACTCCTCCACCATTCCCTCTGCAGTTCATGGTATAAAAGTGTCTTTTTTCTAGCGATGTAAATTTCCAAGATATATTATCTTGCTTAAGGTTATCAGACCCTGCTTCAATTTCATTCCACAAAGGATTAAGGTCTATTGGTCGAGAGCCACTGTACCAAACTTCTGAGTCTACTGAGCCAAAAATCTTATGTCTATTACTTCTTAATCTTCTAGCCAAGTACTCTTCCACCCATATAGATTCTCCGTCTGGATTTGGAGAGTTGCTTATGATGCTCTCTTCTGATGTCAGGAGGTTTGTTCTCCTTGCTGAGTTTGTATTTATTCTCTCAATCTTATAAAGGCTGGAAGCTTCCATATATTTCATTAACAATGTATCATTATATCTTAACCCGGATACTGGGTCTAAATTGAAATTATCTACGCTACAAATAGATTGAGCGTTAGCTAATAATATTCTATCATTAGAAAACGCCTGAACAATGTCGCCATCTTTATATGATTTATCACCATCTGCGCTGTTTATTTTTATCAATAGCTCCATAGTATATGCTCCTTTTGGTTATTACGGACTTACCCTTATATACACAAAAATAATAAAAAAACCGCCCTATTATCTCTAACAGGACGGTTCTTATCAAACTTGAGCGTACAAGTATTAGAAGGAGCCAGCGAGAACTCTTCTATTGTCTAGTACACCAAAGCCAATTTCGGCCCAGCCGTAGTAACCTTGACGCTGATGTCTGTGAAGAGCTTCGTCTTCATAAACTTCAACTTCTTTCTTGACTGGCATTACGAAACTATCGCTAGAGGCTTGATCCAAGCCAATAACTAGTTCAACGTCGCCAGTAGCAAGAGACCCACCAAGATCATTATCAAAGTAATCTTGATACTCTTGGTTGTCGCCCAACTCAAATAAGTCGTGCAGGTTAACTCCGAAGAGTCTCGTAATTGGAGCTGCTCCGTCAGCTGCTACGTAAATTTCACGGCGTGAAATTTCGTCAAGCTGATCGACACCCCAGTTGCGGATATCTTCGATGGCTTCTGGAGACAGGTAAATGTCAGTCAATCGGCCATTAGCAGTAACGCTGTTACCACCGCCGTTACGACGCATAACTGTCTTCATCAGAGATACCAAACGCTTTGTGAACTGACCAGCAGCTGCGTCGGCATCGTAGACCAAAATATTTCTATCAACAGATGCGGCTAGCAAAGTGTGCCATCCGTCGTCGTTGATTTTCTTAACAAAAGATGCTTCCAAAACTTGCATTGCACGAGCAATAACGTTCCAGTTAGCTTCACGGGCATACTTCAGCAAGAAGTCAATCGAGCTGGTAATTCCGTAAGTGTTAACCATGACGTAATCGCCTTCGACGCTACGTTCTGGAATACGACCGTGACCCGGATTAGTGTAAGCAATGTGCTCACTTTCTGTTCCCGGTGCAAGAAGGTCGAGTGGAAATTCAGGTGTAGCACCCGGTTCAAGTGGCATAGCTTCATAAATGGAAGTTACGACATCACCGAATAGGACACCTTTGCGCAATGGTGTTTCCAAAGCCTTAGCGATTTCACGCTGGGCTTCGATAGCCACTGCTTTATCTGAACTACCGGATTGCTTTAGCAATGCGATAAATTCATCAGAAGGACGTTCTTTCATATTCATTATCTATTCTCCTTTATGGGCTATGATTATACTGACGACTGGCGTGTCTGAGGTAGATTAATTTCAACCTTGTAATAACCATCTTCGTCTATGCTAGACAAGAATGTACCGATTGAAGCACCAGTGTTACCTGAATGATCGGCAATACAACCACTATTAGCGATATTACCATCATGAGTAACAAAAGCAGGATCACCAGCGGTGACTGCAGTTGCTACCGTTACACTGTTAGTTACAACATATCCTTTTCTAAGGACTGTTACTTTACCACCCTTTTGGACTTCATCTTTATGTTGGTTAATGTGTTGACGTGTGAGGTCAAGGTTAACCATGTCATTCAAAAGAATTCCAATAGGAGGTTTACCAGAAGCAGCAGTGTAAGTAACCAAAGCAGCGCCTTGATCCATAGCAGCACCACTACCACCAGTCGAGATTGAAACCACACCACCTCTAGTAGCTGTTTCATTCATGAAAAAGCTAATATCGGTCTGCAACTCATTTCTATCTGATTTAAGAGCCATTATATATTTCTCCTTGTTAAATTACTTAAGGTTCGCAGTTGTTTTTAGAAGAGAACCAAACCACTCGCTTGCGGTAGAACGAAGTTCTTCAGAAGAATCTTCATCGTCAATAGCTTCTGCCATTGCAATGTCTTCATCTTCTACAGCTTCTTCTAATCCCTCTGCTTGGGCTTCAGCTTCTGCTTCGTCCACTTCTTCTTCAAGGGGTTCTACTTCAGCTTTCTTCTTCATCATAGCTGGAGCGTCTTCTTCATCTTCTTTTTTATCCTTCTTTGCAAAAGGATTTTCTTTTTCTTTGTCATCTTTCTTTTCCGCCTTCTTCTTTGTCATTGCAGCAACAACAAAATCGAAAGTTTCTTCATCAAGATTTTCAAATTTAGCAATAGCCTCATCCAGTTCTTCACCTTCAAGACCTGCTTCCGTCAAAGCGGCAACTCTCTTTTCGAGTGCAGCAGCTTTTTCGATTTCAGCAACCTGAGCGATTGCTTCTTCTTTAGCAGCTTCAGAAGCCGCTAGAGCTTCCTCAAGTTCTTTAACTCTTGCTAGAGCTTCTTCTACCTGAGCTTGGACTTCGGCAATAGCCTGATCCTTAGCAGAAATAGTTTCTTCAAACTTCTGCAATTGACTTTCAATCGCTTCTGTTTTCTGAGATTCCATTTCCTGCTTCATAGTTTCGTTGTTGGTTCGAGCTTCAGCTAGTTCAGCTTTGACTTCCTCCAACTGTTTCTGTAAAACATCGGACATTTTAGTCTCCTTTATTGATGAAACAGCAACTAGTTCACTATCATTTTCACTAAAACTTTTACTGTCATTTAAAATGACACTTCGAGGATTAGCAGGTTTAGAAACCAAGCCCTTGCCAGAGAAAGATATATTTCTTAATAATCTACCCACTGTATAACCCTCATACTTCCCTGTTCCGCCGTAAGCGCGAAGATGCTTTGACAAAAACGCCGAAGCCTCTTCCCTTCTTACAATTTTGCTTGCACCCGTTTCATCTCTCAGTGCGTAATCAAAATTTGGGAACAAACATTCCATAGATACATACCATCTATCTCCTTCCTCAATCTCTTCTATTATATTATTCATTCTTTCTCGCAGCTCTGGATCACTCCAAGACTTATATAGAACACCTTGTGTAATTATATTGAAGTCTTTTGGTTCGCCAGCCTCTGCAAAAGAAAGATCGCCATCTAAACTGTTTCCTTCAAAGTCAACAACATAGTTGGCGGTTATGTGACCAATTATATCTTTTTCATTATGCATATAATTGAATTGTTTATCTTCTGGAGTGGAACGTGCTTCCCACATTTCTTCTGCGTTGAAAACATCGTCGTTTTTATTCCACCCGGTACTAACTAAAACGGAGCTTAGGTAGTATAAGTCTATCTGTTCTTTATTTTCAGCCTGAGTATCTTCTAGACCTAAAAAATTAAGGGCTAACGCACGGTCTTCTTCGTATTTACCGGCGGCAGTACTCAGTGTATTGGTTTCAGAAATAACAGGTGAACAATACGCAATCGTGGTATTGTTTTCAATCAACTCCTGAAGACCATCTTTTATTTCTTGTGCATATGCTTTCATATAAAGTCTCCTTACATGATAATACACAAAAAAAGATTTTTATGATTATTTTTGCCTAAAAACTAGGACAACGATGCAAATGTAGAAGCGTAGATATATCTCATTTCATCAATGCTCGGTTTTCTGTCTTGAGTTTCAGAAAACTTATTGACCGCGCTATTAACTTCAAGACTAAAAAATTCTGATGGTCTTGTGTTAGAATCAACGATTCTTTTGATCACATCAGCATCTATTTCCATAAATGGTTTTATGCCTGTAAGTATGCATAATTTTAGATGTTCTAACTGATCAAATTCAGACTTTGTTAGGCTTCTAGCGTTTTTCTTATCGAAGTGAGCTAAAGCCATTGGCGTAACTAACTCTGATATTTTTTTCTGCGCTTCGTAAGCCCAAAGGGTTGCGGCTACATTGTCGCTACTTCTTGGAAGAACCCTCTTCTGCTTTCGTTTTTGTTCGTCTCTAGCGTTAAATGGTCTACCACCCTCTGGACTTTCAGGTTGCTCATTATCGTTTTCTTGTGGTGGACCGAGTTCGATACGTTCCTCTTGAGGGTCTTTTGTCTCAACTATTTCTTCTTCTGAGGGAGGTAAGCCAAGACTTTCTAGATACATATCCTTATCCAGCACATCTTTGGTTAGAGCAAGTTTAGCCATATCCTGTTTGTGTTGAGGATTGTGGAAAGGTCCTGCTTTCTTAGGGGCTCCCGCATCGTTTGTTCTAGTTCTTTCTTCTCTTCTCACTCTAATCTTCTCAATCGTAGGTAGCTCCCTAAATCTTTCAAGCAACGTTTCGTGAGATATAATATCTCTATCAGCAAGTTGTACAAGAAGTTGTTTTTGCGCAGCTTCATCAGAAAGTATAATAGAATCAAAATGAATCTCTGCTGGAAATCTAAAGCCCATAGCCTTTTGTACTAACTTAATCTCATTCATCCAGAAGTCTTTAAGTTTTTCTCTACCGTACTCTAGTCTTTCAACTAAAGTTTTGAGGCTAACATAGTTATTGCTATAACCACCGCCAGAAGCGGCTCCTGTTAATGTTGGAGGAATACCAAGTCCGGCATATATGCTAGTTAGTACTGGCTGGTATTTCTCTGCACCTAAAAACTTGTATACTTGCGTACTGCTTTCTTTGAAGTCAATTTCAGGACCCCATACTAAGTCCATAGTACCGCCGCCGACATTGCTGGCGAGGATATCTCTTAACTTGTTAATAGCGGCTTTGGTAGGAATAATCTTATGGTCTAAGTCACCAATTCTCCAGAGTCTCACATTTGATATAGCCCCATCTAAAGCAGCTAAATCTGCTAGCTTCATTTTTTCGAGCATTACAATGTCATCTAGAATGGCATATATCATAGGATTTGACCAAACGTTCCAGTCATCCTTTTTGTAGTGATACATCATAAACTTATCTTTATCTAGAGGGATTTCTCTTTCGCCTTGAGAAAATCTCTTTATTAAGTAGTTTGGTAAATCACGTCCTTTGCCATTTACGTCTCCATTCATCATTAGTGAATTGACTGTGTTCTTTGAGACCTTAAGTACATATTCGATATCACCAGTAAACATAGCAACATCTTTATTCTTGATACCAACAGCAAGAGGATTTAAAAAATCATATCGCCAAGGAATCTCTCTTTTTGTTACCGGGATATCTTGTATTTTCATATCTGGAGCAGCTGTGCTTCTTTTAAGCTCCGCTTCTTTTTTCTTGTTTATCTTTGCGGTTCTTCTGCGGATAGGAACATTACCGCATCTATAGAGATAATTCAAGAATCTTTCTGATCGGTCTAAACCACCAACCTGTTCAAACCATTTACGGTAAAATTTTTCGATTGTTTTATTAGGGTGTACTAAAGTAATCCCCTGTGTAGCAAAGTCACCCATAAGATCAATAACGTTTCTGATAATGCCAACCTTTTCATAGGCTTGCATACACATCTTGACTATCTTCTTTTGCTGTGACGGAATACCTTCGCCCGGACGAAATGCATTGTAGTCCCTGCGGTTAAAGCCGGGTCTTACAGACCTTTGGGTTTCTATGTCTATAAATGTTCTATTGTCATAAGCATACGATTTCTGTATGCCGTCATACGCATTAACGTTGTCAGCAGACAGCTCGTAAGCTTTACTTCTTTCTGCGTCATCGCCCCAAGTTAAGTATAGATCTTCTGACATTTATATTGTTCCTTTGGCAATAGTATTGATAATGGTATTGTAAATTACTATACACAGTATTAGTAAATATCGTCCATATTTTCTGTAAACCAAGATGGACCATGATACATCGGCCCATTATCCTTATCATTTTGTTCTCCAGACTTTCTAGCAAAGCCGCCATAATGATCATATGTCCTTACTGTTCTTTCTATATCAAGCTGTCTTGCGCTCATGTTGGCCATAATTAAAGAGGAGTAACGGTCTTTCCTGAGTCTGCTTTTTCTTCCTGCTGCTATCTTTACTTCTGGCGTGTCCCATCTTTCTCTACCAGTTCCTGTCTGTGTCATAATAATCATAGAGAGTTCATTTTTTAGTTCTTCTATTTCCATAACACAGTCTTCTAGCGTATCGTATATTCTACCTTCAATATTATCTTCTTCTGCAGATAGGCCAAGGCTAACGGAGTCGAAGTCTGGAAACAACACTAGCTTATCTTCAAAGTCTTTTCTAAGGCCGTGATTAGCCTCTGCAAGCCAATCGTATTTTGCGAACTGACACATTCTCAATATATGTAAACCGGGTTCGTCATCTGTGTCCTTGGGTTTGTCATAGTCTATAACCGGCCATATTTTTTGTTCGCCTTCTCTTACCTTGTCTTTGTCGTGTAGGGCTTCCATGACAGCGATACCACCACCTTGAGCATCAAGCGCAATCTCCATACATGGAAATACTCTCATTAAGTTTCTGATCTTTCTAGCACAATAAGAATAAAAATCATCTTCATCTACGAGGTGCGCTTTTAATTGATCTCTGTGTTGACTTCTATTTGTAGTCCATACGTGAACAATCCTTCTGTGGGTTCCATTAAGTTCTAACACAACTATACTAAAATTGTCAACTTCAGATGCCGGGTCAACTCCAAAAATGTATCTTTTATTAGGATCACCTTTTAACATCGACTCAAATTGTATGGGCTCTCCGTTTATTGTAATATTGTTGGACTCGGACGCAATGCAGTTTTCTATTAATGACCTCTTGAAAAATCCTTGACTGTCAGTGGTAAAACAGGCTCCGTATTCCATCTGAAAGATACCAGAGTGTACAGTTGCTCTAGCTCTAGCTATCTGGCCCTCATCCATAAACCCATCCGGGAGAGTTGTGACTGGCATACGTATAACAGAATACTCTTGCCAAGCAAAATCTTCCGGCACATCGTCGCCAAAAACCTCTCTTAGTTTTTGCCTATCGCCTTTGCTGTTTACAATAGATTTATATCTCTTCCAATATTCTGCAAAATGATTAAAGTCATAGTATGCTGTACCGGATAATATAATCTGGTTTGACTTTTCTGTTAACGGGTCTATGTTGGTTTTCTTTATTAAATCAACACCAAGCTCCTCTGCTTTTTTCTTTTCAGCCCTATCCTTTACCTTTTCTATAGGCGAAGCAGATACCGCAGCAAAACCAGCAACGACATTTTCAAATATCTCACGAGGAATAGATGCAAATTCGTCAGCGATAATATCATTAGCGCGTTGACCACGAATCTTACTGCCGTCACCAAGAGGCAGGCATGTTATAGTGCTATCTCCAATATGCATTACACATCTATCAACATCTCTTCTTGGTCCACTTCTAGAGCCACACAGGTCCCTCAGAATCGGCGCGTTCTTCCATATAGTGTCCATGTACTCAAAAAGCACTTTTGACTGCCTAAAGGCCGCACCGACAACGATGATCTTTCTTCTTGGCATGAACAAAGCTCGTAGCAATGGATACACTGACAACATGAATGATTTACCCATACCACGACTACCGATCAACATAGGAAACTTTTTATGCCACATCTCTTGAAGCAGTAAAGACTGGAATGGAGATATCTCGATATTTAATATATACTTACAAACAAACGAAAAGTATTCTGGGCGCATCATAAGCCAAGCTATACGCTCAAGCATTTTGTCTGGATCATCATCATGGAAAAGAAAATCCATAGGATTGAACAAATCGCCATCTTTTACATCTATGCCAAGCCAAGCGTCCTGTATTACCCTGTCTAGGTTTTTGCTTATATCTGCCACTACTTAAGCCTTTCCAATATTTTTTCTACAGAGCTGTAATTGCCTTTGCCAAACACACCATCTGCGAAACCATACTCTACGGCTTTATCTCCTTCCAGAATCCAATCTTCTTTTACATTTAGTCTTCTTTTTAGAATGGCTTTAATTTCTACCGCTTTTCTTCCCTTGAAGGCGGCTCCTTTTTTGCATGCGTTCACATATATATCATACATCAGTTCCTTTGACCGTTTAAGGGCCTCAGCGTTCGATATAAACTGCTTTGTTGTGCCGCTGGTCTCACAAGACCCTTCGTGTATCAACCACTCTGTGTGGGGGTGTGTGACCCTCACGCCTTTACCTATAACTGCCTGTGGTATGATACTACCCATAGAAGAAGCTGTGCCATAGCATATAAACAAAAATTTACACTTGCTAGCTTTGATTGCATCGTATATTGCAAATCCTGCATTTTGATCTCCGCCAATGTTATACTGATGAACAATAACAGGGTTACTGTTTAAAGATTCAAGCATTAGCAGGTTCTTAATAAACTCTACAGCGTGCTTAGCTCCTAAGCCGTCATCTCCAGACTCAAGGAATATTTCTCTTGTCTGTGACAGTAGTCCGTAGTCATGCCAATTAGATAAGGCCGAATATATTTGTGTTCTATTAGGTTTGTTCATGGAACATCGTATTTAACCTCTTGAATATGCTTTCTGTAACTTTCTGTGCATTCTTTGCGTTATCACAGAACAATATATGGATTCCATACCAAGTTTGGTACTCCATAAGTGCCTTCAGTATATACTTGCCTGTTATCTTTCTACCAGCTATTTCTCTTTTGCAAAAGTCGGGCTTGTTGTGCCACATGTATTCAGAAAATATGGAACGTGGGTAATTTATCACATCGCTCATAGAAAACTCGCAAATTATATATTTGAATGGGTACTCCTGTATGCGCTGCATCTCGGCGTTAAATCTCTTCTTTTCTTTGCCTACATTGTTAGCGATCTCTTCTACGCTTTTTTTTCTTTCGATACATACAGCGTCTTCAAATCCCTCAAGAGTATAATCACCAGTCTTTAATGTTCCGGGTTTCATTCCGTCACAAGCATCACCGCTATGGAAGATCCAGCCCTTCTGTTCTCTAGTGTCTTTTATGACAACAAACTTAGGAGTTTTTTTCTTAGCCATCTATCAACCCCAATAAATAACCCTCGTAATGGACTTCATTCCCTGTGACCTCTTTATGACATTCATAACACAGGGTTATGCCATTACCTACATCAAACCTCAAAGAAGAAGCGCTAGCCCACTTTCTAATATGGTGGACATACATCTTTCTCTTTTTTCCACTAGTCTTGCACATCTTGCAGCAGAACTTATCCCGCTTCAAAACATCCGTCCGAAACTTCTTGTAAGCCGGATCGTCGTAATTCCTCATCTATATCTGCCTCCGTCATTAATTCTGCTAATCTTCTGAATTTGATTTCTGGCTCCCATCCGAGTTTTCTTCTTGCTTTGGACGGGTCACCAAGTAGGTAATCAACTTCAGCGGGTCTAAAGAATTCAGGGTCAATGTACACGTACTGGTTCCAATCACCAAGACCAGCGTGCTCAAAAGCGTATTCCAAAAATTCCTCAACGCTGTATGTTTCTCCAGTAGCGATGACATAGTCGTCTGGTTCGTCTTGTTGTAGCATGAGCCACATTCCTCGGACGTAATCTTTTGCATGACCCCAGTCTCTCCTTGCTTGTAAGTTCCCAAGCCCTAGCTTAGGAAATATGGGTGTTTTAATCATATCTAAATACATTCTTTCTCTAGGCATCATAATATGATCTCCTGCAAATTCAAACCTACAGGGCGGCATGAATATGGCAGCATTTTGTTTTTCCCAAGTCAAAAATCTTCCGATCCACTTAGTTATTTTACGAGTGACGAAATTTTCACCTCTTCGCTCGCTCTCATGATTAAATAGAATACCACTAGAAGCATGTATACCATAACTATCTCTATAGTTTCTAACTAGATGGTGTGCCGCTAGCTTAGCGATGGCATATGGAGACTGAGGCATAAAAGCAGTATCTTCATCTTGATACTTGTGCATAGCTGTCGTTTCGCATGTAATTAAAGAGTCTCCTACGGAAGACCCAACAGGCCGTTCACTAAAGTTTTTGCCAAACATTTCACTAGATGAGGCTTGGTAAAATCTAATCTCACTAGCTCTTGGTGAAACCCTAATCGCTTCCAATATGTTTAAACATCCACCAGCCGTGACATCCCAAGTTAATGTAGGTTGCTTAAAAGAAGTACCTACATGAGATTGAGCTGCCAAGTTATATACTTCGTCAGGTTTATACTTATTAATAATATCAGAGACACAAAATCCATCTGTGATATCTCCCTCAACAAGAGTAAAATCAATATTTTTCATGTTTTGATCTAAACGCTCGGTCGTGTCAACACTACTGCGTCTAGCAACACCAATCACTTTATAATCCTCTGAGAGTAGCAAGTCAGTTAAGTAAGAACCGTCCTGACCTGTAACTCCAAAAACTACTGCAGTTTTCATTTAATCTCCTTTAACTGTATCTGATGATAAAAAGGGTTGATCTACTTGTCCGTCTTCATATTTTATGTACTCTGATAAACGCTCTTTCTCTGCCTGTGTAGCTAAGCGCATCTTTTCCATGTCTATACCTATCTGTGTTCTAAAAGTAGGATCTGATGCTATCTTTTTCACCAGCGATGCAAACGTTAGCTTAGAGTCCTCGATAGCTTTAATTCGCTGCTCACGAGTACCCTTTAGATCCTTTAGCATTGTTGCCTTTCGTGCCTGAAGATCCTTGTAATCCTTAGATAGCGTCTCTTGCGCCGCCCTAAGCATTGCTATTTGACGTTCCAATGACGAGATGTAGTCGCGATCTTGATCTTCTTTATCCCTTTGTTTCTCAACAAGTATGATTGCCTGAAAGCCATCAATTTGATTCATGTTCTCTTGTTGACCCGTTAAGATGCGGTTCATTAGAATTTCGAGCTTGATAGTATCGACGATTTGAATTTCTTCTGTATGAAACACATCGTCCTTGAACTGAGCCCACATTTTTTTGAAGTGGAACTGAAACATCTCCAGTTCTGACTCTGAGAACTGCTTTTCTAGTTCTTTCCAGTAGGGCTTCCGTTTGAGTTCTTGATGAGCCTCTACTTCCTTTTTCTGACGGGCTGAAAACCCAACATTCTCTGCGATCCACTTAGTGATCGAGGAAACATCCCGATCTAGCTGATCCGCTATCGCCTGTGGAGAAAGAGCCTCGCAATTCTGCTCGATGAATTGAACCTCTTCTACCGAAAACCTTCCACGCTTCATTAGGCTTCTACTATCCCCCTAATTATTGATTCTATTTCCAGCTTCCTATTTTTAGAGATAGAAACACCGGCACACATCCTTAGATAATCTGCTCTCATATCCGCCGGAATTCTTCTCTTTATTAAGTCCAACATTTCAATATCGGATATTTTAGATAAGAAATCCTTACCTTCGTGTGCGACACTGAAATTTTCTAGGTTTGCTGGCTCTAATAAGTTTTTCTTTCTGTTCTGTACTTTCTCCGCTTTACCTTCATCTTGACGAAAATAGTTATCGCGCTTAAAATTCTTAAGCCTATTTGCTATATGTACAAACAAGAAATTTTCGAGAGGCTTTCTCTCGTCATATCTGTCTAGAGCTTCCATGCCTATAATAAAGGCTTCTTGTTTTATATCGTCAATAGTGTAGAAAGCGAACGTGTACTTCCCAGAAAGTTTTTCTGCAACCCTAGTAATCGTGTCAACAACTTCTTGTTCTGACATGTTACTAGGTATTCGCATTAGTTTTGGGGGCCTCTATGTCTTACAGGAGCCTCATTTGCTTCAGGCTGAGGTTCAGGAGCAGCTTCTTCTGCTACTACTTCCTCTTCTACCTCTTCTACCTCTTCTTCAACGGTCAACTCTTCAATAACCGCCGCCGCTTCTTCCACAGCCGGGTCTTCAATCTCAAGTTCTTCCGCTACAGCTTCTTCAAGTTCGCCCGAAGCCTTCGCTGTGAACTCAGATTGGACCTTCCTTGGGTTTTCTTTATCGTAGGACATAATATCTCCATTGTTATGAAATGTAAATTTACCTATACTATAGTATACAATTATAAAAAACTATACACAAAAAAAGACTAAATTTAAAAAAGATATCATGAAACACTTGTGACAATTTGTTTCCGGGGGCCGATAGAATAATGGCAGAAAAGAATTATGGGCGATTTTGGATGGTGTGTATAACATGGAAAGTGATATGTCTGTCTGGAGTATAATATATATTAGTAATGGAAACAACATTAATTCTAAATATGGATTATAGTATACTGACTAAGCTAAGTTGGCAAAAAGGTATCACTCTCATGCTCAAAGGGGCGATTACACCAATAGAATTCCATGAGAGAAGGATATTGGGCGCTAATGGTGAGTATTATCCCCTTCCGAAGGTAGGGATGGTCAAAAAGTTTATCTCATTCAAGTATACGGCGACTCCAACAAGAAGAAACATATTTTTGCGCGATAATTACACATGTCAATACTGTGGAGTTAAAAATCCTGACAAGTTAACCATAGATCATGTCCTTCCAAAGTGGCAAGGAGGAAAAGACTCATGGGAGAACCTTGTGTGCGCCTGTTTCAAGTGCAACTCTAAGAAAGGTGGGCGGACTCCAAGCGAGGCGAGTATGCCGCTATTGAATCAACCTATAAAAGATGGTGGGCGAAGATACTATAACGATTGGGGGCTGTCTGAGAAGATTAGGTAAGACATTGAATGTTTGTGTCTGACTTTTTGTTTACACCACCACGGCTTTTTCAATTACGAACAGTATTGATACTTCTGAACAAATAACACCCCCGCACCCTTCCCCCCACGAGGGGGGAGAAAGAATATTGGGTTTTTTTGGGTTTTTGCTCATGTATGACTTGACTTGTGGCCGATATATGTTATAGTTAAGTATAACAGTTAACGAAAGGGAATAACATGTTAGACAAAATTATAGACGCACTAGGTTACCTTCTGATTGGCGTTATGGTAGTATACGGCGTTTACTTTTACGCAACAGAATTAATTAGGATTATTTCTTAAAAAAGGTCTAAAGTCTATTGACATTTCTAGCCGATAATGTATAATAGAGACATAACAAACAACGAAAGGTTATAAGATGTTTACAGAAATCCTACTTTGCTCAATTATCACTCTTCCACTTGTTTTCGTATTATATGAAAATAATTTCAAAAAAAGTTAAGATTGCTATTGACTTTTAACGATACTTAGTATATACTACTAGTATAACAATTAAAACAACGTTCTCGAAAGGAACACAACTATGACAAACTTTGAAAACTTTATCGTCAACACAGATTCAACCGCTAATATTATCGTTAAGGGTATCGGCGTCAAATCCGATTGGGTACACACAACGACGCCAAACAATGTATCTATTAACGGTGAACGTGTTATGTTCTATGATCACAAGCTACAACGATACATTCACACAACACAAAAAGATCTAAAATCTTTTGAGAAAAAGTAAAGATTACTATTGACAAATGCCGATAAGTATGGTATACTCTTAGTATAACAATTAATGATAAGTTCTCGAAAGGAACACAACATGACACGCAACGAAGCTAAACTAGAACTTTTCAAAGTCAACCGCAACATCGAGAAGATGATCGTTGCACACTCTAACGAGTTAGGACAGTTCAATAAGAACTGTTTGGTGAATGACCTACAGCGATTGTGGGACAAGAAGAAGACACTACAGAATACAATCAACGGTTAAGGAGACCTATATGTATCTTGGAATTATGAACGGCTGGAAAGAAACGCCAGCACAATACACTAAGCACCTTGCTGAGTGTGGTACTGAGTACGAAACAACCATATGCTATATGGAGTACCCTGAAGAGGGTGGTTGTATCAAGCGCCAACGCCAAGAGATGCGTAAGCGTTACGATCTCACTACTAAGAGATCAGGCACCTACAGCGTTAAGACTGAAGAGGCCTGCAACGAGTGCGGCTGTAGCTGGGAGAGCTGGACATAGACGCCGGCATAGTACTACCTTAACAAGGCTGACATAGAGCTCCCTGCTAATGGGGGGTATGGTGCCCCCGCCGCGCACCCCCTACGAGGGGGGTAAAAATAAATGGCCTTTTTCTGAGAAAATGCTCAAGTATCTATTGACTTTTGTCGATATATATAATATACTTAAGGTATAAGAATTAATGAAAGGTTTAATATGTTTACTGAAATACTGCTTTGCTCAATCGTCACGTTTCCCGTCCTTATCACTCTTTGGGAAAATAACTTGAAAAAAAGTTAAGATTACCCTTGACAAACGCCGATATATATAGTATACTTAAGACATAACGAAAAGGAAATAAAATGCCAACTAACAAACAAATCAAATCTGACCTGTGGGACGTTTACTATAAGCTGGAAGAAGCTGGCGCGTCGAAGGTTGTTAAGTATGCCATCATCGACAT
>Ga0114933_10002922_pt1 | contig 17132 bp, 15 predicted proteins | sample 4SBtaG_FD_89691 | JGI IMG/M metagenome (GOLD analysis project Ga0114933, IMG submission 89691) | Deep subsurface microbial communities from Kolumbo volcano to uncover new lineages of life (NeLLi) - 4SBTROV12_W25 metaG | ecosystem: Environmental > Aquatic > Marine > Volcanic | place: Kolumbo... | reverse complement strand
GAGTCCCCCCCTTCGTACCAAATAAACAAATTTTTCTTGTTATTGATTTTAAATAATTATCTGTTTTTGGGGAAAATTAATGTCAGAAATTACAATTAACGATGTTAGTGATTGTACAAAGAAGCTTGAGGCGGGAATACCTAAAGAGGAAGTTTCTAATGCGATTGAGAAAGCATTTTTAAATTTATCTGGAAGAGCAAATATAAAGGGATTTAGAAAAGGGAAAGTTCCTCGGAAAGTTTTAGAGCGTTACTACGGCGAAGAACTTAGAGCGGAAGTCTATACTAATTTAATTTCAGATTCATTTACAAATATTTTGAGCGAAAAGGGTATGAGACCTGTAGGTGAACCGAATGTTACTGATATAAATATGAATGATGATTCTAAAGAATTGACTTACAAGGCTACTTTAGAGGTTATTCCACCAATTGACTTAAAAGATTATAAAGGAATAGAGGTAAATATTCATAGTCATCCAGTAACCGAAGAAATAATTGATGAAAATATTAAGCGATTATTATATCAATCTGCAACTTATGAAGACGTAGATAGAGTTGCAGAAACTGGTGATTATGTTGTTTTTGATATAGAGGCATTTAAAGATGGAGAATCTGTTCCTGGTACTAAAGGTGAAAATCAATCTCTTATTTTAGGCGAGACTCAGAATGAAAAGCTTTTAGATGAGTCTGTACTTGGAATGAAAATAGGAGGGGAGAAAGAAATAGATTTCCAACCTCCAGGAAGTACTAGTGAAGATTTGGATGAGCAAAAATTTATTTTTAAATTAAATTTAAAAAGTGTGAAAAAACCTAACTTACCTAATCTAGATGACGATTTTGTGATTTCTCTTGGTAGTGAGATGAAAACTGTGGATGATCTTCGAAAACAAGTTAATCAAGATTTAAAAATGTCAGAAGAGCAGCAAAACAGACAGCAGGGAATAACAAAATTAATTGAAAAGCTGATTGAAAATCACCCCTTTGAAGTTCCTCCTACTCTGGTTAGGAATGAGGTAGAGGGTAAGATGAAAGAAGTAGAAAGACGTTATAGAACTGAAAATCCTGAAGTTGAAATAGGCGAAAATCAAAGAGAAGAATTACGTTTAAAACTAAAACCTGAAGCTGAGAAGCGAGTACAAGAATTAATACTCATAAATCGTATAAGAGAAGCTGAGAAAATTAGCATTAGTCCAGAAGAGATAGATTTGCATATTCAAGAAACTGCTCAAAGATATGGTATGGAAGTAGAAAAATTAAAAAAACGTATGGCTATGACTGGTTCTATAGAATCTCTTATTTCTAATCTTAATTTTAATAAAACGATTAATTGGTTGTATGATGAGGCTAAAATTGAGGTTGAAATCCATAATATCAATGATCATTCTCACTCTGACGAACATGAAGAGAACGATCAAATAGAGGAAGGATAAAAAAGTGGCTCTTATACCTATGGTAGTAGAACAAACAAATAGAGGTGAACGTGCCTATGACATTTATAGTCGTCTTCTAAAAGAGAGGATTATTTTTCTAGGAACTCCTATAGATGATCAGATTGCAAATCTTGTTACTGCACAGTTGTTGCATTTAGAGGCAGAAGAACCTGATCGAGAAATCTCTATTTATATTAATAGTCCTGGTGGTTCTGTCACGGCCGGTTTAGGTATTTATGATACTATGCAGTATATAAATTCCCCTGTATCGACGATCTGTGTTGGTCAGGCCGCTAGTATGGGAGCTCTTCTCTTAACGGCTGGTTCAACCGGTAAACGTTATGCACTTCCAAACTCTCGTATTTTGATCCATCAACCCTTGGGTGGAGTACAAGGACAAGCATCTGACATTGATATACAGGCACGAGAAATATTAAGGATGCGTGAGAAACTCAACAAAATACTATCTCAGAAAACAGGCCAAACATTAAAGACAATAGAAAAAGATACTGATAGAGACAATTTTATGTCTGCAGATGAAGCAAAGTCTTATGGGATAATTGATGAAGTGATAGAATCAAGAAGTGATCAACCATCTAATATTTCAAAATCAAAATCTGGAAAAAAAGATAAAAATGTCGAATAATATCCTTGAAAGTTTTATATTAAATTTTGAAAGAGTCTACTAATGTCTGAATTGCCCCCTGACATCTCTGTTACTAATTGTTCTTTCTGTAACAAGAGCCAAGAAGAAGTTAAAAAAATGATTGCAGGTCCGGATGCCTATATTTGTAATGAATGCGTTGAACTTTGTAATGAAATTCTTACTGAAGAAATAAAAGAAAATTTGGAAGATGAAAAAGGTGTCCTTATTAAACCAAGTGAGATTAAGGAAGTTTTGGATCAGCATGTCATAGGTCAAGAAAAAGCAAAGAAAATCCTATCTGTAGCAGTCTATAATCACTACAAAAGAATTGATGCCGAAATCAAAGAAGAGGATGCAGAATTAGATAAGAGTAATATACTTCTAATTGGACCGACAGGATCTGGGAAAACTTTGATGGCAAGGACTTTAGCCCGCCTCTTGAATGTTCCTTTCGCTATTGTTGATGCGACTACTCTTACAGAAGCAGGTTATGTTGGAGAAGATGTTGAAAATATAATTCTTAAATTATTACAATCTTCAGATTTTGATTCAGGGAGAGCGGAAAGAGGAATAATTTATATAGATGAAATAGATAAAATTACTAAAAAGAGTGAAAATCCTTCCATAACCCGAGATGTATCCGGAGAAGGAGTGCAGCAGGCACTTCTTAAAATCATAGAAGGGTCTATTGCGAGTGTTCCTCCTCAGGGTGGAAGAAAACATCCTCACCAAGAGTTTGTTCAAGTAGATACAACAAATATTCTTTTTATATGTGCAGGTGCTTTTGTAGGATTAGAAGAGATTATACGTAAGAGGATAGGAAATCAAGGAGTTGGTTTTGAAGCTGATTTAAGGAATGAGCAAGAAATTTCTTTAAGTGAAATCCTTTCGAATGTCACTCCAGAAGATCTTTTGAAATATGGATTGATTCCTGAATTTATTGGAAGATTACCTGTTGTAGCATCGTTAAGTGAACTTAATAAAGATGCCTTAATTGAAATTCTTATAAGACCAAAAAATGCACTGATAAAACAATATCAAAAATTCTTTGAATTAGAGGGAGTAACACTTACTTTTACAAAAGATGCTCTCGATTGTATTGCTTCTCAAGCTCTTTCTCAAAAATCTGGAGCACGTGGTTTAAGATCAATTATTGAAAATATGATGCTTGATACGATGTTTGATTTGCCTAATATGATAGATGTGAAAGAGGTTTTGGTAAACGAAAAAGTAGTCAATTTAGAAGAAAAACCAAATCTAATATATAAAAGAGCAAGTTAGTTTTTCAAAAATTTTTTTTGAAGGCGCGTAGCTCAGGGGGAGAGCGCTTGCTTGACAGGCAAGAGGTCGGCGGTTCAAAACCGCCCGCGCCTACCACTTATATTTAAAAGGATTAAGTTAATTTCAAAAATGTCTAATAATAAGGATAGGTCATCCGAGAAAATAATTGCTGCTAAAATAGACAACCAAGTTGTAGATTTAGATATTGTATCTCCTGACGATGATAAGGCGGAATTTATTTTGCTAGGTTCGGAGGAAGGTAAAGAAATACTTCGTCATAGTACGGCACATGTTATGGCACAAGCAATTCTTGAAATTTTCCCCAAAGCACTCTTTACAATTGGTCCACCAATAGAAAATGGTTTTTATTATGATATTGATTTAGAGAGGTCAATTACATTAGATGATCTTGATATCATAGAAAAAAAGATGAAAGAAATTGCAAAAAGAAACTTGCAGTTTTTAAGGCAAGAAATTGAAAGAGATGATGCAATAAAACTTTTTAGCGATTTGGGGCAAAGTTATAAAGTAGAAATGATTAAAGATCTCTCTGTTGAAGAAAAACTTTCTATTTATAAACAAGGTGATTTCATAGATCTTTGTAGAGGACCACATGTCCCTTCAACTAAATCTTTAAAGTTTTTTAAACTTTTAAATGTTGCAGGTGCTTATTGGAGAGGCGATGAAAATAACAAGATGCTTCAGAGGATTTATGGGACATCTTTTCCAAGTGAAAATGAACTCAATGACTATCTGACTATGTTAGATGAATCAAAAAAGAGAGATCATAGAACACTAGGGAAACAACACAGTTTATTTTTAACAGATGAAATGGCAGGTAGTGGACTTATATACTGGCAACCTAAAGGAACAGTTATTAGAAAAACTATTGAAAGATTTTGGGAAGACGAACATGTACGAAGAGGATATGAATTAGTTTCGATTCCTCATATTGTTAAAGATGAAATGTTTCACACCTCCGGACACTACGAGTATTATCATGAAAACATGTATGTTTTAAACGTTGATGAGAATGAGTACGTTTTAAAGCCGATGAATTGTCCTGGACATATTTTAATATATCAACAAGCTATTCATAGCTATAGAGATTTGCCAATTAGATATGCAGAATTGGGAACAGTTTATAGATATGAGAGAAGTGGAACTCTGCACGGTATGCTTCGTGTTCGTGGATTCACTCAAGATGATGCACATATTTTTTGTACCCCTGATCAAGCAGAAGACGAAGTATTGGCAGTTATAGATTTAGCTCATTTTATGCTTGAAACATTCGGATATAATGATTTCATAACCGAACTTTCAGTTCATGATAGTAATAATTTTGAAAAATATGCTGGGGTTTTGGAAGACTGGGAAACTGCTGAAACCGCTCTTATTAATGCACTTGAAAAGAGGCAAATTTCTTATAAGCGTATTGAGGGGGAAGCAGCATTTTATGGGCCAAAAATTGATATAAAAATGCTAGATGCATTAGGTCGTGGATGGCAGGGGCCTACCATCCAGTTTGATTTCAATTTGCCAAAGCGTTTTGATTTAAATTATGTGGGACAAGATGGTGATCGTAAAAAAGTAGTAATGATACATAGAACAGTTTTAGGTTCAATGGAAAGATTTGTAGGAGGTTTAATTGAACAATATTCTGCATCTTTCCCAACTTGGCTTTCTCCGATACAAGTTCGTGTCATGAGTATATCAGATGATCAAATACCTTATGCTGAAGAAGTATTGAAAGAATTAAAAAAATTTAATATTAGAGTAGATTCTGACTTTAGAAATGAGAAAATAGGTTATAAGATACGACAAGCGGAATCAGATAAGGTTCCATATATGCTAGTTATTGGTGCTAGAGAGGTAGATTCTTCTCATGTTTCTCTTCGTGTTCGTGGACAAGGGAACAAAGGTTCCTTTATAATCAGTGAATTGATTGAAAAAATTATAGAAGATATTAAATTAAGAATACCTTCACCAAGGGTTAATTAAGTATGGTACAAAGATCTCGAGGTAATGAAAAAAACAATAGGTCTGGACCTAAAGCGAATATGGATATTTCGGCTTCAAAGGTTCGAGTTATAGACGAAGACGGGAGCCAATTAGGGGACCTTTCTTTAGAAGCTGCAGTAGCTGCAGCAGAAGAAAGAGATTTAGATCTTGTTGAAGTATCACCAAATTCTGATCCTCCAGTATGTAAGATTATGGATTTGGGTAGATATAAATATATTCAACAAAAAAAAGCACAAGAGGCAAAAAAGAAACAAAAAATTGTAGAAGTTAAAGAAGTTAAATTGAGAATAAAAATAGAAGAGCATGATTATCAGATAAAGAAAAAACATGCTGAGAGGTTCTTGAATGATGGAAATAAAGCCAAAATAACTATAATGTTTCGAGGCCGTGAAGTTACACATTCTCAATTAGGAAGAAAATTAATAGATAGAATGGTAGAAGAGTTAGATGAAGTTGGTGTAGTTGAACAAGAACCAAATTTAGAAGGTAGAAATATGACTGTTGTAATTGGACCTAGAGTATTAAAAAAAGGTTCTCCAAATTCATAGGATTTAAATAAGATTCGAAGAGGAATTAGAAAATGCCTAAGCTTAAGACCAATAGGGGAGCAGCTAAGAGATTTAAACTCACTAGTAGTGGAAAAGTGAAGTTTAACCACTCTCATCGTAGACATATCCTTACTAAAAAATCTACTAAACGTAAGAGAGAACTTAGACATAGTTCTATTGCTAACCCTATTGATGAGAAGATGATTAAAAGGCTTTTGCCTAATAGTTAATTTAGAAAGATTTTAGTATCGATGGTTGCGTTATTTATTGCATGTAGATATATTCGCTGACCTCGTTTGTTTGAGTTTCTTTAAGTTTTTAGGAGTTTCAGATGCCACGTTCAACTGGAAATGTTGCTGGTCGTGAACGACATAAAAGAGTTTTGAAGCAGGCAAAAGGTTTTAGAGGTGCTCGATCAAAGCGTTTTAGATCAGCTCGAGAAACTCTACTTAGATCAATGGCTTATGCAACGAGAGATAGAAGAACTAGGAAAAGAGAATTTAGAAGATTATGGAATGTGAGGATTAATGCTGCAGCTCGTGAATTTGGTTTATCCTACAGTAAATTTATAGGAGGATTAAATAAAGCTGGAATTGATGTAAATAGAAAGGTTTTAGCAGATTTAGCTGTAACCGATCGATCATCTTTTTCACAATTAGTAGAACTAGCTCGGGCAGAAATTTGAGTCGTTCCTTTTTTTTCGAGCTCCTCCTAATTAGGTGGAGCTTTTTTTTTATGGGGTCCTTTAGGTGGAAATAAGTTATTTAGAGAAAATAGGCAAAGAGATATTTGAGTTATTATCCTCATCTGAAGATATTTCTAATTTAGATGAAATTCGACTGAGATATCTGGGTCGTAAGGATGGGTTAATAACAAAATTAGCTAAGAATTTAAAGACCCTTAATATTGATGAGAGACGTTTATTTGGACCGCTGGTAAATAGTCTTCGTTCACTTATAGAAGAATTCGTGAATGAATTTAAAAAAAACGGAAGAGTATCGGCTTTAGAAGTTTTATTGTCTAAAGTTAAATTAGTTGATGGGAAATCTTTTTTATTTGAAAAATTTGAAGTTTCTGTAGATTGTTTGACCGATTCAACTGAAGAAAATGATTCAAATAGAATTATAGATTTAACAATTCCAGGAAAAAAAATTCCAATTGGTCATAAACATCCTCTTGTTCAAACAACAGAGGATTTGATTCAAATATTAACTAGGCTTGGTTATAGTGTTGCTGAAGGACCTGAAGTAGAACTTGATTTTTTTAATTTTGAAGCTTTAAATATTCCTAAAGATCATCCAGCCAGAGATATGCAGGATACCTTTTATATTTCTGATGAAGTCTTATTAAGAACTCATACTTCTCCGGTGCAAATAAGAGTTATGAAATCTCAAGAACCACCCGTGAAAGTTATTGCTCCTGGAAAAGTTTTTCGTTGTGATGCCGATATAACGCATTCTCCTATGTTTCATCAAATAGAGGGATTATATGTTGATAAAAATGTTACTTTTTCAGATCTAAAGGGTACAATTGAAACCTTTATCTCTGAAATTTTCGGTCCTGAGTTTCGTGTCCGTCTTCGACCTAGTTTCTTTCCTTTTACAGAACCTAGTGCTGAGGTCGATATTGCCTGTGACCATCTTGCTAATGGTAATTGGATGGAAGTATTAGGTGCAGGGATGGTCGATCCTGCTGTTTTTGAAGCTGTCGGTTATGATCCTGAAGAATGGAGTGGTTTTGCTTGGGGATTGGGTGTGGAAAGAATTACAATGCTTCGCTATGGAATAAGTGATATTCGACTTTTTTTTGAAAATGATCTAAGAACAATTAGACAATTCTAAAATATCCTATTAAAGGATTAAGTATATGCTAATCACCTTGAATTGGTTATCAGAATTTCTGGAATTAGAAGAAAAAAATAATAAATTTGCAATTTGCCTCGCTGAAGAGTTGTTGCTTTCAGGTTTGGAGACAGAAGTACTAGAGATTAATAAATTAGATTGCACTAATCTTATAATCGCCGAGATTATTACTGTAGAAGGTCATCCTGATGCAGATCGACTCAGTTTATGTACTGTAAATGATGGTTTAAATGAAAGACAGATTGTATGCGGTGCAAAAAATGTTAGTCCTGGGCAAAAAATCATATTAGCTAATCCTGGTTTTGTTTTTCCTGATGGGCAAAAGATTAAAAAAACAAAGATTCGAGGTGTCCTAAGTGATGGAATGATTTGTTCAGAAAAAGAACTGGGGATTGGAGAGGATCAAAGTGGCATTATGGTTCTTGGGATAGATTCAGAAGTAGGGATTTCACCAAAGGAAATTCTTGGTTTAGAGGATCCTATTTTAGATATATCTATTACTCCAAATAGATCAGATTGCTTGTCTGTACTGGGAGTGGCAAGAGAAAGTTCAGCAATTTTGGAAAAAAATTTAAAGATTCCAGAAGTCACAGTGAAAGATGAACCTATAGTTGTTAATAAGAGTATTGAAATCCTAAATCCTACAGATTGTCCCAGATATACAGCAAGAGCAGTTTTTAATGCAAAAATTGAAGATTCTCCAAATTGGTTAAAAACACGTTTGAGATCCTCTGGGATGCGTCCGATCAATAATGTAGTTGATATCACAAACTACGTTATGCTTACTTTAGGTCAACCCCTTCATGCGTTCGATATGGATAGTCTTAGTGGCGATAAAATTTTTATAAGAAAATGGGAAAAATCGGATGGTCAGTTTCTTGCTTTGGACGGCAAAAAATATGATATGTCTAAAGAAGATCTTATGATTTGTGATGCTAGAGGCGCAATTGCTTTAGCTGGCGTAATGGGAGGTATTCATACAGAGGTCAATAAAGAAACTAGAAATATCTTATTTGAAAGTGCTCACTTTTCTCCCTCTTGTATTAGAAAAACTCGTCGTAAGATTGGTTTAAATACTGAAGCATCATATCGTTTCGAGAGAGGAGTTGATCCAAATGGAACTGTTTTAGCTTTGAATATGGCAGTTGAATTGACACGACAATTAACTGAGGGGAAAATTTCTGAAACAATTATCGATATTTATCCAGTACCTTTTAATCCAATTCTAGTATCTCTTCGTTTGGAAAGGATTAAAAACTTATTAGGTGTGACTTTTAGTGGAGATGAAATTAAAAAATTATTGGAACCTCTCTCAATTAATTGTTCTGAAACTAATAAGTCAGTTATTGTTTGTGAAATTCCTACTTTTAGATCGGATATTACTCGTGAAATAGATTTGATTGAGGAAATAGCAAGGAGAAAAGGATACAATACTTTTAATTCCTCCCTTCCAAGAACTTCCAAGCCACCTGATTCACCTTCAAAAAGAAGAAGCATAGAAACACGGGGAAGGGATGCAATGATTCATTCTGGTTATGATGAAGCTATCAATTATAGTTTCGTAAGTTCCTCGAATCTTGAATTATTAGGTGCAGATTTAGATAAAATAGTGACTTTAAAAAATCCTCTTAGTAGTGAGATGTCTTCTTTAAGAACTACGCTTCTTTCAGGTTTGCTTCAAAATGTTTCTTTAAATATTAATCATGGACAGCGTTCAATAAAACTTTTCGAAATAGGGAAAACCTTTGAAAAGGACAAAAAATTACCAAAAGAATTTCTTAAGATGTCAGCAGTTTTAATTAATTCTGATATTGTCGAACTTTGGGGAGATGGTATATCTCCTGGTGGGGATTCTCCTTTACCTAAAGATATTTATGCTTTAAAGGGCACTATAGAAAGAGCATTAGAATTCCTCAATTTTCCTGCTTTGAAATTTGAGAATACTGATCCTGATCCTTCTAGTCCTTATGAAGTTGGTTCCTATGGAAAGATAAATTTAAATGGTCAGCATATCGGAGAGATAGGATACATAAAAAGAGTTTGTCTTGAAAATTTTGGAATTCATCATAAAGTATGTTCTTTTGAAATAAATCTTGATTACCTTTCTAAAGAAGAATTTTCTATTAAAAGAATGTCAGAACTAAATCGTTATCCAGAAAGTTTCAGAGATTTAGCAATTGTTTTAGATGAAAAAATATCGAATTCTTCGATAGAAATGGTAATTTTAAAGGCGGCAGGAGATATTCTAAGTTCAATCAAATTATTTGATGTATACCAGGGTACTAATATAGAAAATAGTAATGAAAAAAGCGTTGCATATTCTCTAGTTTTTAATAATCCAAATCGAACTTTAAAAGACGAAGAAGTTAATAGTGCCTTTAATTCTATTGTTTCCAATTTAGAATCTAAGTTTGGTGCACGTCTTAGATCATAATCCTTGACAATTTACGTATGCAATCAATACAATGAGTTATATAGTTTTTTTGTATTCAAAAGGTATACTTAATGGTATTGAAAAAGATGGATAATCTTGAACTAGATATAAAAAAGATCTTAGAAGAAATACTATTATTGAGAAAAACTGTTGATGAGATGGCTGTGTTAATTGAAAAAACAAAAAGTGATTTAGAAAAAGCAAATGAGGAAATTTTATTAAATAGTGAAAAACTAGAGGGTTTAGAATCAGAAAATGACAAACTTAATAATTCACAAAAGAAAGCTATAGAACGTGTTGAAAAAGTACTTTCAAGTTTATGTGTAGAATAGTGATTGGAAAAAGAAATGAGTGAGAAGAAATTAACTTTGAAGATTTTTGGACAAGTTTTGAATTTAAAGAGTGATGCTGATCCGGAATATGCTCAGAAACTTGCAGATTATGTTGATAAACAAATTATGAAAGTTTCTAGACAGAGCAACGATCCGCTTAAAGTAGTTTTGTTGGCATCCATGTATATTGCTAATGACTTTTTTAGTGAACAAAAAAACTTAATTGATAGTAATGAAGCTATATCTGAAAAGGCTGATAAGCTAATTGAATTAATTAAGGAAGCTGTTTAAATTCAGGTCTACCAATATCTTTCGTTGTTTTCCTAAGTTATTTCTTCTATTTCATTATGATTTAAAGACCCTGTCGTGAACGTGATGGGTGAAAGTATTTGACCCAGTAATTTTTGAAAAGGGAATCCTTCCATAAGGTGGTGAGTCATTTCCATTTGGATTTGAACCTAAAGCCTAATTTTGGATACCCACCTGGCCAAGGCTGGGTTCATAGCTTAACTCACACGGCACAATGATGGGGTCGTCTAAAAAATATTTAGGATTTAAATTTTGACTTCTTATAATCTAGTAGAGAAGAATTTTTTGAGAGAAAAAATAAAAAAAAGAAGGAATGGTATATCCGAGAGTAAAAGAAGCGTTTTCAGTTTTAATTTATGTAATAGACTTGAATTCTTTTTAACAGTTTTTCAGTTTAGAAATATAGCGATATTTTATCCAATTGATCAAAATAAGGAGATTGATATTTCTTCAATTTGGGGATTTTTTAAAAATCCTAATAGAGTTTTTTATTTTCCAAAAGTAAATGGCAAAGACCTTGATTTCTATTCAGTGGAAAATTTCAGAGACGATTTTTCAGTTGGATATTCGAATATTTTAGAACCTAATGATTGTGATATTGAAGTTGATATTTCAGTTTTTGATGTAATACTAACTCCTGGGTTGGCATTTGATTTGTATGGAACTAGATTGGGTTATGGTAAAGGATTTTATGATAAATTTTTGAGTATTTTAGATTTAAAAACTATAAAGGTAGGTGTAGGTTATTCATTTCAGTTTTTTTGGGAACGAAGTATACCATCAAAAGAATGGGATCAACGTCTTGACTGGGTTATAACCGACAAAGAGTTGATTAAATGTTCCTGTTAAATATATAGGAGGTGCTAATGTTATCAATACCAAATTTATTGATCATTCTCTGCATTGTAATGGTCTTAAGTATTTTGATTATTTTTTTTCTAATTTCTAATTCGAAAAAAAATATCTCAAAAGTCCAAAGTGAGTTTGAAGATAAAATAAAGTTAAAGGAACAAGATGCAGAGGGAAAATTGACGCAAAAAATGAAAGATTTAGAAATTAATTATAAAGGACAGATGTTCCAACTTAGAGAGAAACTAGTTAATGAAAACAAAGATAGATTTGATGAATTGCAAAAAATTGAAAGCCGTTTAACTCAACGAGAAGAAGTTCTAGACAAAAGACGTCAAAGTCTTGATTCAAAAGATTTTTCAATTGAGAAACGATTATCAGAGATGCAAGAGCGTGAAAAGAAAATAGAGGAAAACGAAAAACATTATGTTCAGTTAATAGAACAAGAAAATATGAAATTAGAAAGAATTTCAGGTTTAACTGCTCAAGATGCAAAAAAAGAATTGATGGATAAATACGAGGAAGAAGCGAAAACAGATATACATGATCAAATCAAAAAATACGAAGAAAAAGTTAAGCAAAATTTAACAATGGAATCACAAAAATTGATTGCGGCTGCTGCGGAAAGGTTCTCAAATGACTATGTCGCAGAAAGTTTAGTGAGTGTTGTATCAATTCCAAGTGAAGAGATGAAAGGTAGGATTATTGGTCGAGAAGGAAGGAATATCCGTGCACTTGAAATGGCAACAGGTGTAGATATTATAGTTGATGATACTCCTGAAGCTGTAGTTGTTTCTGCATTCGACAAGGTAAGAAGAGAAATAGCTAGATTATCTCTAGAATATCTGGTCGAAGATGGTCGAATTCATCCGGGTAGAATAGAAGAAGTGGTCAAAAAGACTACAAAAGAAATAGAAAATCTTATTTTACAAGCTGGAAAAGATGCAGTAGTTGAACTTTCAATTAAAGATGTTCATCCAGAATTAATAAAATATCTTGGACGGATGAAATATAGAACAAGTTATAGTCAAAATGCACTTGAGCACTCAAAGGAAGTTGCTCACTTAGCTGGAATTCTTGCGAATGAATTAGGTTTAGACCCTTATATGGCAAAAAGAGCTGGTCTTTTTCATGATATTGGAAAATCTGCAACACATGAGATAGAAGGATCTCATGTTGAAATTGGTTTTGACATGGCAAGAAGGTTTAAAGAACCACCTCAAGTACTGAATGCAATAATGTCTCATCATGAGGATGAAGAACCTAATTGTATAGAGTCTGTTTTAGTGAAAGCTGCAGATACACTATCAGCGGCTAGACCTGGAGCACGACGTGAGATTGCAGAAAGTTATGTAAAAAGACTAGAGGCGTTAGAGGGGATAGCAAATTCTTTTAAAGGGGTAGAAAAGTGTTATGCCCTTCAGGCCGGACGTGAGATAAGAGTAAGCGTTTTGCCTGAAAGTGTTTCAGATTCACAGGCAGATTTTTTAGCTAGAGATATAGCAAAACGTATTGAATCTGAACAAACATATCCTGGTGAGATAATAGTAACAGTTATCCGAGAAACTCGTCATATGGCGACTGCACATTAATATGTCAATAAAAATATTATTTATTGGTGATATTACTGGAAAAATTGGTAGAAAGATGGCTGTTGAGAGAGTTCCTCTTTTGAAAGAAGAGAAAAATGTAGATTTTTGTGTTATTAATGGAGAAAATTCAGCGGGTGGTTTTGGTATAAATTCACAGAATGCTGACGATCTTTTTGAATGTGGCGCAGATGTGATAACTACGGGAAACCATGTTTGGGATAGAAAAGAAATTAAAGATCTTATGTTTACAGAATCAAGATTGCTTCGACCCGCCAACTACCCAGAATCTAATCCTGGAAGCGGACTTTACATATCTTCCAGGAATACTCCTAAAATAGTCATTATTAATCTTATGGGAAGAGTGTTTATGCCTTCTGTAGATTGCCCTTTTAGAAAAGTTGATAAATTATTGACAAGTTTAAAAGATGAGGAATATATAATTTTTGTTGATTTCCATGGTGAGACTACTAGTGAAAAGGTTGCTATGGGATGGTACCTTGATGGTAAAGTTTCTGCAGTGGTAGGAACTCATACACATGTTCAAACGGCAGATAATAAAATTCTTCCCAAAGGAACTGCCTATATAACTGATGTAGGTATGACAGGTCCTTTCAATTCAGTTATAGGTATGGAAACATCGATTGTTCTTGAAAGATTTCTTATGGGAGTACCTAGAAGATTAGAGCCTGCTAAAGGAATTGGACAACTGAACGGTGTATTGATTGATATTGATCCTATAACTAGAAAAGCCGAATCTATTCAAAGGATTTCAATAGTAGAATAAAAAAAGATAGAAATTCCAATATTTGATGAAATAAAAATAAAGTATTTTTGAAGTCTAATATCTTCTTTCTATAAGAAAATTTTAAAATGAAAAATTCTTATAATCCTACAAGCGAATTTCAAAAAAAAATGCCTGGTGAATTTCCCTTTACTAGAGGAATTCGTCGAGATATGTATAGAGGTAGATTTTGGACAATGCGTCAATATGCTGGATTCGGATCTGCTTCTGAGAGTAATGAAAGGTATAAATATTTGTTGTCTAAGGGACAAATGGGGATTTCTGTTGCGTTCGACTTACCTACCCAAATTGGTTATGACGCAGATAATGATTTGTCTGTGGGAGAAGTTGGACGAGTAGGCGTTTCTATATCTTCAATTGATGACATGGATTTGTTGCTTAAAGATATTCCACTAAACAAAGTATCTATTTCAATGACTATAAATTCTACAGCTGCAATTTTATTATGTTTTTATATAGCGATAGCAGAAAAAAGAGGTTTTGAAATTAGTAATTTAAGAGGCACAATCCAAAATGATGTACTTAAGGAATATATCGCAAGAGGAACTTATATATATCCTCTGGAGAATAGTCTCAGACTCATATCGAATACTATATCTTATTGTAGTAAAAAAATGCCTAAATGGAATCCGATTTCAATTAGTGGATATCATATTCGTGAGGCAGGTTCTACTGCAGTACAGGAAATCGCATTTACACTGTCGAATGCGATAGCTTATGTTCAATCTTCTCTTGATGCCGGGATGAATCCTGATGTTATAGGCAAACAGATTTCATTTTTTATGAATGTACATAATAATTTTTTAGAAGAAATTGCAAAATTTAGAGCTTCAAGGACTCTTTGGTCTAAAATAATGAGAGAAAGATTTGGTAGTAAAAATGATGAGTCTTGTAAATTTCGTTTTCATGCACAGACTGCAGGAAGTTCTCTGGTTGCACAGCAACCTAAAAATAATATAATTCGAACTTCATACCAGGCTTTGGCGGCTGTTTTAGGTGGGACACAGTCTTTACATACAAATTCTTGGGATGAAGCTCTCTCTCTTCCTACCGAAGAAACTGCAAGCCTGGCACTAAGGACTCAGCAGATAGTTGCAGAGGAAACAAATGTTTCCTCTACAGTTGATCCTTGTGGTGGTTCTCACGTTCTTGAAAAAATGACTTTAGAATTAGAGAAGAGTGCGTTAGCTTTGATTGAAAAAATAGATTCAATGGGAGGAATAGTTGCCTCTATTCAAAATGGTTGGGTACAAAGAGAAATCCAAGAAAGTGCATTTAAATTTCAGAAAGAAATTGATGATGGAATTAAAAAGATTGTTGGTCTTAATTGCTTTAACGAAAATCATGATTTAGATGTTCCATTGACAAAGATTAATCCAGATATCGAAAAAGAGCAATGCGAAAGATTAGAGACTCTAAGAAAAACAAGAAATGAAACAAAAGTAAAAAATTCTTTAAAATCACTTTCTGATTCGGCTAAAAATGACAGTAATTTAATGCCTTATATTTTGAATGCTGCAAAGTCTCATGCTACTTTGGGTGAAATATCTGATGAACTTAGAAATGTTTTTGGTCTATATAAAGAACAGGTAGTTGTTTAAGATAGTCTTTTTTTTTGACAGGTGAGAATGTGATGACAGGAAATCAAATACGAACTGCTTTTTTAGATTTTTTCTCGAATAAAAATCACAAATTGACGAGAAGTTCTTCTCTTATACCTTTAAGTGACCCGACTTTATTATTTACAAATGCTGGTATGGTTCAATTTAAAGATGTTTTTACCGGATTAGATAAAAGGAACTACAAAAGAGCTGCTTCATCTCAAAAATGTCTCCGTGTTAGTGGAAAACATAATGATTTAGAAAATGTAGGTAGGACTGCACGCCACCATACTTTTTTCGAGATGTTAGGGAATTTTTCTTTTGGAGATTATTTTAAGGAATCAGCTATCGAATTCGCTTGGGATTTTTTAGTAAATGAAATTGGTCTCGATAGTGATAAAATTTGGGCAACTGTTTTTTTAGAAGATGATGAGGCTGAAGAAATCTGGTCTAAAAGAATAGGAATCCCATCTAATCGTATTGTGAGGATGGATGAAAAAGATAATTTCTGGTCAATGGGAGATACAGGACCTTGTGGACCTTGTTCAGAGTTGATTTATGATCAAGGGACAGAATTAAATGGGTCTCCTCCTGGAGTAGATAATGATGACGGTGATAGATTCTTGGAATTATGGAATCTAGTTTTTATGCAATATGACAGAGATATCAAAGGAAATTTGAATTTACTTCCAAAGCCTTCAGTTGATACTGGTATGGGGTTGGAGCGTCTTGTTTCTGTCGTTCAGGGAAAAAAGAGTAATTTTCATACGGATTTATTGATGCCAGTCATAAAGTTTTGTGAAGAAAAAACGGGTATAAATTACGAAGAAAGTGAAAATGACAGAGATGTATCTTTTAGAGTTATTGCTGATCATAGTAGAGCTATAAGTTTTTTAATTAGTGACGGTATATTACCTAGCAATGAAGGTAGAGGTTATGTGTTGAGGAAAATAGCTCGTCGTGCGATGAGACACGCTAGAGTTCTTGGTATTACAGAACCTTTTCTATCTGAAACCGCTTATGTTTTGTCTGAAAATATGGGGACTGCTTATCCAGAGTTACAAGATAATTTGAACTTTATATCTAAAATTTCTACAGTTGAAGAAGAAAGATTTTCTAAAACCTTGTCGCAGGGACAACCAAGGATGGATGAATTATGTGAAAAAGCGAAAGCATCTGAAGATAAGATTATTTCTGGAGAGGATGTATTTACTCTTCTTGATACCTATGGATATCCGTTGGATCTGGCTATTGAAACATCTTTATCGGAAGGTTTAAAAATAGATCATGAGTCATTTGATAAAGCCATGAATAACCAACGTGAGAGAGCCCGTTCTTTTTGGAAAGGTTCGGGAGAACTTGCAGTAGAAGAAATATGGAAAAAATTAGAGAGTACTTTTGGTAGTATATGTTTTGAAGGATACT
>Ga0114933_10002918_pt1 | contig 17147 bp, 13 predicted proteins | sample 4SBtaG_FD_89691 | JGI IMG/M metagenome (GOLD analysis project Ga0114933, IMG submission 89691) | Deep subsurface microbial communities from Kolumbo volcano to uncover new lineages of life (NeLLi) - 4SBTROV12_W25 metaG | ecosystem: Environmental > Aquatic > Marine > Volcanic | place: Kolumbo... | reverse complement strand
CCGAAGAAGAGGAGGAAGCCAGCCCCCCCGAAGAAAGGAAGGAAGGGAAAGAGGAAGCCCAAGGGCAAGGAAGCACAACCCAAGAAGAAAGGCAGGAGAATCAAAATTAAACTCAGGCTGAAGCAGTCATCGATCACTGATGAGGACGACTCCTACACTGATCAAGTGGGCTGGACAGTTACACATGACGAGATGGAGGACTTCGTCGAGGAGCCAGTTAACAAGGAGCCAGAGGTCGTCGATCACCAGTGCACCATGTGCGGCTCCATGATGCGAATACCCAGGCCGAAGAGAGACCGATATACGGTGATATGCGCTCATCCTGAATGTGGCCATGAAGACACAATAGGCATCTGATTAGGCCCAAAGCCCCAGTACTCCGAGGATCCTTCGCGCGGACGCGATTACGAGTACGACCACCAGGAAAGCCCTCACGCCCCTCTCCGACGCTATCGAGGCACCGTACCTGCTTCCGATGAAGCCACCAACTAACACTGCCAGGGCGAAAGGAGCGAGAGAGGAGAACTCGACACCCAACCCATTGGATAGACTCGAGCCCAACAGGCCTGCCGCCGAGTTCACCCAAACAAAGACGGCCGTTGTAGCAGCAGTCGCCTTTGGCGAACCCCATTTCTTCAGTATAACGACAGGAGAGAGGAAAACCCCCCCTCCGAGGCCCACAACCCCACTCGCCAGACCGATGCCACCCCCAATCAGATGCACGTCCTGCCTGAAACCCGGGACCTCGTAATCATCCGAACCATTGGATTCGGTGGTCTCAATCAACCTCCACGCCGCAAAGAGGAGGACGAACGAAAGAAGGATGTCGTACAACGCCCCATCCACACGCATGTAGCTCCCAATAATCACCATCGGGACACTGCTCACAATGAAGGGGAGGGTGAGACGCCAATCATGGAAGCCAGAGCTGCGGTAGTGGTAGAAGGCAATGGACGAGACTACCAGGTTGAGGCACCAGACGTTTTGTTTCAGCCACACGCTCTCCATCAATCCGAACGAAGTGAGGGATAGAACCACGAGGTAACCGGACGCCCCACCATGCCCGATACTGGAGTAGAGCACGGCCATGAGCATCAGGCCAAACAGTATCATTGGCGATGTGGTCGAAGTCGAAGCGAAACCGACGTCGAACACATCAGTACCACAGTGGAAGAACACTTGAACCCCACCGCACATGAAGGCCCATGGAGACCCGCGTCACCCTGGAGAGGGCAATCCGGATCGCCTGCGCCAACCCAATGCCTCGTGCTGTGGAGAACGTGCCCTTGGAGGATGCGAGACAACGAGTCCTGGCCACCCCCCTCCCCTCCCTAGTCGATGACCCGAGATTCGACAATTCAGCCATGGACGGATTTGCAGTAATGTCCTCTGAGTGCGGAAGTAAGGGGACTAGGCTAAAGATCATAGGAACCAGTCAAACGGGTGGCGAGAAACCCCCTGCGATAGCACCAGGGGAAGCATGCAAAATCATGACAGGCGCACCAATGCCAGATGGAGCAGATGCTATTGTAATGGTAGAGGATACCCAATTAGAGGGAGGGCATGTCGTCATCAATGGCCCCGCTAGGCCCAATTTTATTCGAAAAAGGGCAGAGAATCTTTCCAAGGGACAGGAGGCATTGCCGGAAGGCATACAACTCTCATCAGCAACTCTTGCATTGGCAGGAACCATGGGCCATGGGGAGGTGCCGGTAATCAGAAGGCCTCGAATCGCGATACTCTCAACGGGAGACGAACTAGTAGAACCGGGAACCGAATTAAAACCAGGCCAAATCTACGAATCAAACTCGCATGCACTTTGCTCCCTAGTCGAGATGATGGGGTGCGAAGCCACCAGAATCGCCGCCTCAAACGACTCAATGGCCGAGCTTAGGCAGACCCTCGACTCACTTTCCCCCTACGACGCAATCCTGACGAGCGGGGGCGTCAGCATGGGTGAGTGGGACCTAGTTAGACGTATCATGGAGGAGGAGGGGGAGCTGGCCTTCTGGAGGATCAACCTCAGGCCAGGTGGTCCGCCCCTTTTCGGCACATGGAAGGGAACGCCCCTTTTCGGCCTACCCGGAAATCCAGTGAGCAGCCTAGTGGTTTTCCATGTCCTCGTTGCTCCTTGGATATCGGAATCGCTCGGCTACCACGAAGAGATGGGCCCTAGGCTCAGCCAGAAGGTATCGGTCAAGCTAGAGGACGACGTCGCGGGAGCCCCTGGAAAACTCTGCCTCAGGAGAATACGAATTAGGTCCGAAAAAGGCCAACTGCTAGCTACCACTCATACACATCAGGGAAGTGGAAACATGCACAGCATGGTTGTCCACAACGGACTCACTCTACTTCCCCCAGATACTGACGGTAAAGCGGGCGAAGCCATCGATGCACTCTGGTTAATCTAGAGGCCATTGAAAAAAATGACTTCCATTTCTCAATAATACTCCAAACAGCATATCATAAACTCACCAACCCTCCGTACACCATGAATAATTTTGAAATTGCCATCGGATTGTTAGGTGGGATAGCATTGGTGTTGTCTGCAATATTGCTAAACAAACAAAGAAAATCTACCAAGAAAACAAAGCCGAAAGATCCATGGGGCAGTAAACAAGGAAAGTATCAGAATTCAGAATACATATACATCGACCAATAGCCAATAAACCGTTCATTCAAACAACGCTTTATGTCCAGAACGACGAACCGAGCAGCATGAATCCGATGGGTGTAGATGACGTGCTGCTATTCAGAATCGAAACAGAGGAGTACGTCTTCGAGCAGTGGACGACGCATGAGCAGACAGTGACGAAGAAGCAACACCAAGCCGAGGCCAGATAGGTGTTCGTGTGAGTGTAATGGACTACCTTTTCGCGCCCAGGGTCGATCACCGCGGCTGGAAGACGCCCGGCGAGGCCTCTAGGATACTCTTCTTGGCTGTCATAGCGGCAGCCTCAATTTGGGCGTGGTCGGTATCCAATGGCATAGTGTACATGTGGGCGTTGCTGGTGATACTCATCTCAACACCAATCCTTTCCATCGGGTGGTGGGTGCTGTCCATAATTGGGCACAGGAGACAGCCGAGGAAGCTGACGCCAGCCGTTGCCGTCAACCCCACTGAGAATACATGAATTCAAGGACATCCTCTCTCACGTCGGAACGCTACAAGGGTGCTGAGATGGACGAGAACCACAAGAACGGATTCTCCGATGAGGGCTGGATAGAGGTCAAAGGGGCAAGAACGCACAATCTCAAGAATATCGACGTCAGCATACCCCGGGGTAAATTCGTAGTCATTTCTGGTGTTTCGGGTTCCGGCAAGTCAAGCCTCGCCTTCGACACCCTCTACGCAGAGGGCCAGAGGCGATACGTCGAGAGCCTGAGCTCCTATGCAAGGCAGTTCTTGGGGCAGATGAAGAAGCCAGACTGCGATAGCATAGAGGGACTGTCGCCTGCGATAAGCATAGATCAGAAGCAGGGAAGCCACAATCCCCGTTCAACCGTCGCAACCGTCACCGAGATAATGGACTATCTGAGGCTACTCTGGGCCCGTGTGGGTCTGCCACACTGCCCTGATTGCGGGCGTGAGGTTGCCAGGAGGACAGTCCAGGAAATAGTCGACGATGTAATGTGGAGATTCGAGGGCCACGCTATCGCAATCTGGTCTCCCTCCGTGAGGAACAGGAAGGGCACCCATGCCGACCTGTTCAAGGCACTAGTCGAGCAAGGATACCTAGTTGGCAAAGTTAACGGAAGGGAGGAGTCGTTCGAGGAACCACCCAGCTTGGAGAAGAACCTCAGGCACGATATCGATGTCAGAGTGGACAGGCTCCTCCTTCATCCGAGCAACAGACAGAGGCTAACCGAAGCGATCGAATCAGGCCTGAGGATAGGGGCGGGGACCGTGGCGATAGAGAGTCTGAGCGCGCCTAAACCCGGAAAGGACAACAAGGAGGAGCAGAGGTTCAGGACGAAAGAGGGGGAAGTAATACCCTACTCAGAGGAGTTCGCCTGCCCGGAGCATGGAGCGTTCCTTCCTGAAATGAGCCCTAGGGTATTCTCATTCAACAATCCCCTCGGCGCGTGCCCCTCCTGCCAGGGCCTCGGCGTGCAACGCTCCTTTGCCTACGACCTGGTTGTGGACAGGACCGCGACAGTAGGGGAGGGGTGCATCAAACCATTCCGCCGCTCAATGATGTCTGGGTGGTACAGGAGCCAAATGACACAGACCTGCGACCACTACGGGATACCCACAGACGTTCCCTTCGGTGAGATGGATGAAGACGACGTAGACATCCTAATGCACGGCTCGGGCAGTACAGAGATCAACTTCGTCTTCAACTCCCAGAAAGGCTCCTCTTACAGGATGATGAAGCCATGGGAGGGAGTCTTCTCCCGCCTCCAGCGAACCTACACGGACACCTCATCCGATAGAACCCGGTCACGACTATCCTCCTTCATGACGGACGAGCCATGCTCAGAGTGCGAGGGAAGGAAGCTAAACAGGGCAGTCAGTGGCGTCACTGTCGGAGAGGTCACGCTCCCAGGGATATCCAGTTGCAGCGTCCTAGAGGCGCTCGCCACAGTTCAGAAGTGGAGACTGGGGCACCTTGACGACACGTGGGAGAGAATCGAGAGGGACGAGCCAGACGAGGAAGCAGCGCCTGCTGCAAAGCTGGACGAGAGATCGATGTTCATCGGCCGGGAGATAATCAAAGAGATTGAATCGCGTCTGAGGTTCCTCGCATTGGTCGGACTCGACTACCTGACACTCGATAGAAGGGCAAACACCCTCTCGGGCGGCGAGTCCCAACGAATTAGGCTTGCAACCCAGATAGGTACGAGATTAACAGGCGTCATGTACGTCCTCGACGAGCCCAGCATAGGGCTCCACCCAAGGGACAACGGAAGGCTGTTAGAGACTCTCAGAGAGCTAACCGATCTAGGAAATACGCTGATAGTTGTCGAACACGACGAGGCCACATTGAGGCAAGCCGATTGGCTGGTAGACATAGGCCCGGGTGCAGGTAAGGAAGGTGGCGAAATAGTTGCCAACGGGTCCCTGGACGACCTACTAGGGGCCGAGAAAAGCATCACAGGCGCATACCTCTCGGGCGAGTCACACATACCCCTCCCGGAAGACAGAGCCACCCCAGACAAGGACAAATGGCTCGTTGTCAAGGGGGCGAGACAGAACAATCTCCAGGACATCGATGTCGGGATACCCCTGGGTTGCATGGTAGCGGTGACAGGCGTCTCCGGCTCCGGCAAGTCGTCCTTGGTGACTGGTACAATAGCCCCAATCCTAAACAGGGAACTCCAGGGTACGGACGAGACGCCAGGAAGCCATGATTCAGTGGAGGGGATAGAGAACGTCGACAAGGTGATCGTCATCGACCAATCCCCGATTGGTAGAACCCCCCGGTCCAACCCAGCCACATACACGAAAGCATTCGGCCCCATCAGGTCCCTCTTCGCGTCGACTCCACTGGCGAAGGAGAGGGGGTACGAGCCCGGGCAGTTCTCCTTCAATGTCAGGGGAGGGCGCTGCGAGGCATGCCAAGGCGCAGGCTCTACGAAGCTGGAGATGAACTTCCTGCCCGATGTCTGGGTCACCTGCGACGTGTGCAAGGGCAAGAGGTACACCAGAGAGACGCTAGAGGTGGAGTGGAGGGGCAAAACCATCCACGACGTACTGCAGATGAGCGTCGAGGAGGCTTGCTCATTCTTCGAGAACCAGAGGGGGATTCACCGCATCGTCTCGACGATGAACGAAGTGGGCCTCGGCTACATCAGGCTAGGCCAGCCTGCCACAACGCTTTCCGGAGGGGAGGCCCAGAGGGTGAAACTCGCCACCGAACTGCACCGACCGCCAAGGAAGCACACCCTGTACGTCCTAGACGAGCCGACCACGGGCCTCGCCATGTCAGACGTCCACCAACTCATCCAAGTCCTACTGCGCCTCAGGAGGAACGGCCACACAGTGATCATCATCGAGCACCACCTCGATGTCATCAAGTGCGCGGACTGGGTCATCGACCTCGGCCCAGAGGGCGGCGAACTAGGGGGCCAAATAGTCGCCCAAGGGCCGCCTGACAAGATACCGGATGCCTCCGACAGCTACACGGGCGTCCATTTGGCAGCTCTCTTGTAAAAATGAGTGCCAACCCTTGAGAAGGACCCCCTTCTGAGCAGTGCCATGTACCGCTCCAGAAACCCTGCATTGTCCGACTCGACTTTCGACAAGAGCGCCTACTCCGACGCCCCTTGGTGGGATGACCAGGACTCCAACATGATGACCATGGAAGGGACCGCAGAGAAGACGGGAATACTCCTGATACTCATAGCGACAACCGCAATCGCGACGGCGATGTTTATGCCCGCATCGGCCCCATTGGTCTTCCTTGGCGCCATCACGGGCTTCATACTGGCCCTCGTGATTATCTTCACTGGATCAACCAACCCGGTATTGATCAGCACGTACGCGATTTTACAGGGCTTGGTATTGGGGGGGATAACATGGATCTACGAGATATACTTCCCAGGAATTGGGATACTGGCGGTGGTGCTCACCCTTGCGATACTGGGGGGCATGCTCGTGATTTATCGTGCGGGCCTCATCTCGTGGAGTAAGAACCTCCAGATCGCCGTTTACTCATCGCTTTCGGCTATCGTTCTCATATACCTCGTCGACATCATCGGGCTTTTCCTGGGATTCAGAGTTCCGGTTATCCACGAGGCCAGCCCCCTCGGGATTCTCTTCTCCCTGTTCGTGGTGGGAATAGCTTCACTCTGCCTCGTGGCTGACTTCGACTTCATCGAGAGGGGGGTCGAGCGTGGCGCTCCGAAACAGCTCGAGTGGAGGGCGGCCTTCGGCCTCATGGTGACCCTCATCTGGCTATATCTGGAGATACTCGAGCTTCTAGCTAAACTCGCCGCCGTTTCGAAGAGGTAGTGTAGGGGGGCCTGCATGACCGATCCACTACAGTTGGATTTGATACTGGGTCTCGCCTTCGCAGGAGCAACACTGGGGATCGTCGAGGGAATCAAGCCAGGGCCATTGCTGACCATGGTGATCCGAGAAACACTTTCTGGCGGCCTCCGTGCCGGTCTTTGGACGGCAGCTGCGCCGATATTCACAGACGGCCCCCTGGTGATATTCAGCCTATTCGCGGCCGCGTGGCTCGCAGAAGATCAAACGCTCCTGTTCCTGGTTACTGCGGCGGGGGCGGCTTTCCTTGCTTGGATGGGAATTCAGTGCTTCTACCTAGAGCCCCCTGACATCAACGCGGACGCCCCTCCGCCCACTGGTTCCTTCCTCCGAGGGGTGATAACCAACTTACTCAATCCGAACGTCTACGTTTTCTGGTTCCTGATAGGGGGGCCACTGATGGCCTCCGCCATCGAGGAAACCATCATTGCGCCCATCGCATATGCAGTGACGTTCCTCGTTACGATAATGCTGACCAAGGCAGCGATCGCATATGCAGTCCATCGAGCCGGGGGGCGCATCTCCCCAGTCGCTTATCGAAGACTATTGGCGTTCTGTGGAGTCGCGATGCTTTTGTTCTCGGCCTCATATGCTTGGGACGCGTACAATATGGAGGGGGTATGGGGCACCCTCTAGAGGGTCCCAGGCCCACCCAAAGGAATCTCTGTCAGGGTTCCGTTACCACGTAGTGATGGCCCGATAGCCATAGTCCCGAAAATCCCAATCTCTCCACCCACGTTGTGCGCCAGACCGAACCATGCACGACCATGCTGATCGATGATTATATCATTGAAATCACCGAATCCCCCACACCGGTTGAAACCACAGTCCTCGCTTGTGTCTAGGGGGTCGCCCCAGCCATTCACCTGTACCGTGGTCATCAATGGCATGGGGCTGAAAGCATCGGATATCACGGTCAGGTAGCCGTTCCACGTGTCGCCCCCGGAATCACCCAGGTAACCAAGAGCCACCTGCCCTGGGCCCCCTGCGGCGATTACAGGGAATCCAGTACCATTCAAACCGATGGGCGGTGCGACCATCATTGGAGAACTCCACGTATCCCCCTCGTCCATTGAGTAGGAGTAGTATGGCATGTTGTCAGACCCCATCCACATCGCGTGGACGTTGTCCTCCGAGTCGGGGTAGACCTGCGCCTCCTCGAAGTTCCATGTCTCCGCGGTTCCTGTGGTTTCAGTCGGCAGTGGGTGCTCGGTCCATGTTAGGCCACCGTCAGTGCTCCGGTATATCGAGTACCCCTCTCCTCCATCGCAACCTCTGTTCCCCCTGTAGAAATTACCATTCTCGGAACCCATGATGTGGCCTGTCAGACCGCCACTACCGCAGTTTAGAGGGGCCCCTGGAACCTGCTGTGTCCAAGTTATTCCACCATCGAAGCTCGAGGAACAAAGTGGCGACTGCCAATTGCCATTGATGCAGAATACCCACGTCGTCGGGTGAAACGGAGTTGGATAGGGCGAGGAGGCTATCGTCTGGTGGTCCTGAACCGAAGTTCCCGTGGCAGGGGTTGGGAGGAGAGACCACGTCTCCCCCTCGTCATCCGACGTTTCAACGGTCATCGCCGTCAATGCGTGCATGTCGAATTTCATTATACGATCAGTCCACGGGTCTACGTAGACATACGGGTCATTGGAATTTACAACCGGAATCAAGGGCGGTGCGTAGACATCAACACAGTCATAGTCGCTAATGTTGACCATCCCAATCAGGCCAGAACAACGAACGATGGCGGTCGAGCCACCAACCCCATTGCCGTAACTGGACATGTACAGGTTATCAGAAGAAGTCACCCCTATTGTGGGCTCGAAGGTGGTCATGCCAACCCCGTAGTAAGTGCCTATGGCGCAGGAGGGGGCGTTGTTACCGACTAGAAACGAAGTCCCGTTGAGCTCGCCGGAGACTTTCGTGGCGTCCGTGGCATTGGAGTAGTGATACCATGTGTTGTTGGCGATTCCCCATGGGCATAAATCAGCGAAATCGAAGCCATCGACCTCATCCGGCTCCTCAGGCTCGTCCCCGAAACAGCCGCTAAGCGGAGCCGAAACCATCAGCAGCACCACTGCAACCACGACTGAACGCATGCCCTTCGGTAGCATCACCCCATCTTGAGCGTTGAGTTTCCCCCACTAGGGAGCGCATCAAGGGCAACGACATCCCCGTAGAGCGCTGGCCCCTCGGTCAGAGTCCCAATGATCGCCTCCTCGAAGCCGGCCGCATTGTGCGCCAGTGCAATCCAAGGACGTCCGGCGTCATCCAACTCAACATCGATGAAATCGCCGAAGCCACCACACCTGACATTCCCACAATCAGAGGTTACATCCAATGGGTCATCCGGTGAGTTGACCACCACGCTGGTGATCAGAGGGCGTTCTTCGAAGGCATTGGTCATTATCGCCATATAGCCTCCCCAACCAACCCCCCCCGTCGCATTTTCGTTGGCGATGTCATTCACCTCACCGATGTATCCGATTACGACGCGGCCTTCATCTCCAGCGAAGATAGTTGGGAAACCGGTTTCATTGACCCCCGGGGCTGCGACCATCATGGGGACGCTCCAAGACACCCCCTGATCCCTGGAGTATGCGTACCATGGCATCATGTCCGTCGAAATCCATGTTGCGTGCACGTTCCCCCCCTCGTCCACTGCAGTAGCGACCTCATGGGAATGCCAGCCCTGCTGCATTCCTACCTCGGTGGTGATTGTGTGTTCGCTCCAAGTGTAACCACCATCATGCGAAGCATAGACGGCCGGCCCCTCACAAGACGGGTTGCCCCTGTATATTGAGCCATCAGAGCCCCCCGCGACATGCCCATGCAGACCCGAGCACTGGTTTCCAAAGCTCTCCGTGGGGTAACCTATCCTCTGAGGGTCCCATGTGTGTCCGCCATCCATGGACCTAGAGCACTGGGCACCCAAAGCAGGCGAGCCAGTGTTGATGCAGTAAACATAGACCACATCACCAACCAATGCATTTTCATGAGGCATAGAAGCGATGCTTTGGTGGTCCTGAGGGGCATAGTACCCCTCTACGGGGAAGGGGACGCTCCAAGTCTCGCCGTCGTCATCAGAATACTCTACGAACATTGCCGTCAATGCGTGCATGTCGAATTTCACTAGTCGATCGTTGAACTTGTCCACATACAGGTACGGGTCGTTTGAGTTGGGCGTCTGACCTTGGTCGTCAGACATCCCGAAAGGACCCACATCTTCCCATGTCTGCCCTTGATCTTTCGACCGTATGATGTGTGTGCCATCTCCTAATCCGTTGTAGTTGGTGAAGAAGATCGCACCGGAAGATGTGACTCCTATGGTAGGCTCGAAAGTGTCCCACCCAGTCCCATAGTAGGTAGCGTTAGCAAAGAATGGTGCGTTAGAACCCGTCAGATTTGCCGTGATATTCGCTGCGGTCACCGCCATCTGGTTTGTTGCGTCGACCGCCCACGGCTCGTTTACTGTGCCTGGATAATGGTACCAAGTAGTAGTTGGGATGGGCTTGTCGAAGACGAAAGGTCCGACTTCCTCGGACTCGCTCGGACCATCATCTTCCCAGAAGAAGCAACCAGATAGGCTGGAGCTCAGAAGCACCAGCACAAGTAGGGCCGCGCCTGTCCTCATGGAAGTCCCTCCAAAGCACCCTTCAAAACCCCATCCAATGGATGTCTAAATCCATTCATTGTCAATAATGGGCGGTATGGAGTCCAATAGCGAATCCCGGGGGCTTCTCCAGCTCATCCCAAGGTCTCTTTCTGCTGGGCTGGCATCCCAGTAGAGCCTCCTCTTGAGATGCTGCTTCGCCCATGATACACTCAACTTCTTGTGTAGTAGGGATACGATCAGAGCAGCAGAGTAAGGCAGTGTGAATGTAGGGGTCTTGAATTGGGGATGCGCCTTCCTTAGCTCTTGCGAGACCTCCTTGAATTGCATGTCCCCACTAACTGTCAGATACCTCCCCCCGTCTTCGCCCATAGTAAGGGCCCTCACATGGGCCTCGGCCACGTCTCTGACATCCACTATGTTCACCTGCATCGGCAGAACGACGGGGATGTCCCTCCTGACCAGGGCCATCACGAAGGCCAACGACCCCCTGAGGTGAATCTTGCTTAGGGGGGGGCCGAAGACAACACTGGGGTGTATTGTTACCATCCTCGGCCGTACTTCCCCGTTCAGGCTATCGTGCCACTCCCTGACGACTCTTTCTGCTAACACCTTTGCCAGTCCGTATGGGTTCTCATCCAATGTGGCGTCATCCGCCCACGTGTCTGTCGTCAATGTCTGGCCGTCCTCCCAGTTCATTGGCCGGATCGCTGCGGTAGACGAGGTGTGAACGAACCTTTCCACAGTTCCAGCAGCATCTATTGCGGAGACCACATTTCTGGTCCCTATCACACTTGGATCAACAATCTGCCTTTGTGGGTCCTTGGCACTAATTCTCACTGCAGCGGCAGTGTGTATCAAATCAGTACATCCGGCAATCGCATCATTGACCGAAGCAGCATCGAGTAAGTCCATCTCGACGATCTCCAGCCCTCCTCCCCCTGTAAGGGGGAGATTCCTGAGATGGTCCACCCTGATGGGGTCTCCGAGGTCCCTGACCGTGGCCCTGACCCTGCGTCCACGACTCAGGAGGTTCGCGACCACGTGGCTACCGATGTAGCCGCTCGCTCCAGTAACCACTACCGTGCCGTCTACCATGGCCCACCGGGTGGGCGTTGCGCTTTGACTTAGCGCCCTATTCCCCGTCATCCTCAGTAGAGGGTGTTAGCCACTTGGGGGCCCACCAGTTCAGTGAACCCATCAAACGCATGGTGGAGGGCACAACCAACGCCCTCACAATAGTCGCATCAACCGCGACGCCGAGAGCCAGCATCAAACCAAACTGCTTCATTAGAGAGACAGAAGACAGACCAAATGCAGAGAACACGGTTACCATGACCAACGCCGCAGAGGTGATGATGCGACCACTCTTCTGCAAACCCACTGCAACGGCCTTGGTGTTGTCTCCAACCCTCTCCCACTCCTCGTGGATCCTGGAAAGCATTAGAACTTCGTAGTCCATACTGAGTCCGAAAAGAATAGCGAAAATCATCACAGGCGTAGTGGGGTCGATGGGCTGTGGGGTGAAATTAAGCAATTCAGCGCCGTTCCCTTCCTGGAATATCCAGACCAGCACCCCGAAGGAGGCGGCCACCGATAGCACATTCATCACGAGCGCCTTGAGCGGCAAAATGACAGATCTGACCTGAAGGAAGATTAGGATGTAGCTGGAAACCAGGATGAACGCCAAAGCCAGAGGCATGCTTTCTATCACGGCATCTAGGACGTCTTGGTTGTATGCAGCCATTCCCGCTACGTAAACTGTGGAAACACCCCCGTACTGCTCCTCCTTGCTATCAAGGCCCCTGATGCTGTTGACGACCTGCCGCGACTCTTCGCTGGTCTGGTCCCCCTCTATCCCCACTACAATCATGACAACCCCGTCCCCCACGGTGCTCTCCAAGTGGTACTCCCTCAGTACAGCGACCATCTGCGCCTGTTGAGGGGACATTTCGTCATCATTCGCATCATCCCAGAAATCAACTACTTCCTGTTCGCTCATCCCCTCGTCGAAATGTGCGTATGAGTACACATACCCAGTGTTCTCGATAGCCAGGATCTCCTTCGAGAATGAGTGCAGTGATCTGAGATATTCTTCTGACAGGAACTCCACACCATCCTCGATCTCGAACACTACCAATGCTGTGTTCGCAACGTCCTCCGGCCAGTATTCATCGGTTAGCTCCATGCCCCTTCGAGACTCGTCATCCGGACTCAGGGCCTTCCAGGATGTTATCCCCCACTCGGCCTGTAGGAAAGGGGAACCAGCGAGCAATAGGACGATCATCGAGGGAACTAGAACCGAGAGCGGCCGTTCCATCACCCCCCCCGCTATCCACGACCAGAAGCCCGAGTCACTGGTACGCGTTCCCGCAGAGAAAGGCACCTTCAGAGAGTTCACTCTGTCTCCCAACAGAGATAGTAAGGCAGGAAGCAGGACTATCGAAGAGGTCAGTGCCACGAATGTGGCGCATATGCCCCCCCAACCAAGCGAGGGCAATCCAGTGTTATCGAAGAAAAGCATCCCCAGGAGGCCTGCTATTACAGTAAGGCCCGAGAAGAAAATGGCACGGCCCGCCGTAGCGCTGGTCATCGCGACAGCTGTCCTCCTATCGTGCCCATTGTCCAACTCTTCCCTGAATCTGTTGACAATGAACAAAGAGTAGTCCACGCTCAAACCAATACCAAGAAGCGAAACTATGTTGTTGGCGTAAACGGTGATATCGTCGAACACGAATGTGAGTCCAGTCACTATGCCTACCGCCGCGACGACCGTGTATACGCCCGTCAGCACCGGTAACCCCGCCGCCACCACGCTTCCGAACACGAAAAGCAGTATTATCAAAGTCAGAGGGGCCGAGATCAGTTCTGCTTGCACCAACTCTTCCTTGAGTGTCAAATCGAATGTAACGTCGATCGCCAGATTGTCAGTGACCCACTTCTCCATCCCCTCTGGAGAATTTTCAGGTAGCCGAATGTCGTCTATGACTTCCTTCAGAAGCACCTTTGAGTTGTCGCGATCCATACTGATTTCAATCCTGATACGAGACCAAGAGGGGTCTACTGAACTGATTAGTTTGGATCGGTTCGCCTCATTCGTAAGCCATGGATACTCGAGGGAGACCTCCTCCCTCCCATCCAGAACCGCGACCGTGGCCAGCATGGCTTCCCTCACGGCCTCGTCACCGGACTCACCACTAGGGTGATGGAAAAGGACGTAGAAACTCATTTTCTCGGTTTCGTTCTCGGAGGTGAACCCCATTCTGACGGCCTCCCAACCATGGACAGACTCGAGGTCCCCTTCCCCGTATCCTTCAGCATACTTCGGCTCCAGGGTCATGAGACTTCCAAGTCCAGCGCAGAGAAGTAGCGTGAGTACGAGAACTACCTTCGCGTTATCGTATACCAGAAGCCCCATTTTGTAGTAGGCACGGTTCTGCATTGAGGACGGTGAACTAGACGCCTCCATGCCCCGCCGGAAGAAGAATGGTATTTCTATGGCTAGGTAGACGCGCTCTCACTCGGTGTTTTGACAAACACCTCACAACAAAGAGGCCACGGACTCAACCACAAGACTAGGGCGCTGAGATGATTTTTCCAAATCATCCATTGTTGCCTCGCCGCTGAGTACTAGAATTCCATGAACACCAGCCCTGTCAGCCATCTCGATATCCGTGTACAGGCGGTCACCGACCATTGCGCACTGTTCCGGCCTCAGACCAAGCTCCTCCACCTTGTGCAGAATCATTCCCGCGTTCGGCTTACCGCAAACATGTACGGGCCTGACTCCGGTGGTCGCCTCGAAGAGATCCATGTATGCTCCGGTGTCAGGAAGCCCTCCCTCCGGGGACGGGCAAACAACATCAGGGTGGCTGGCCACCATTGGAACCCCCTTGTGTAGATGAATTGAGGCCGTACTCAATTTCTCGTAGGTAATTTCCGTATCGTAACCAAGAACGACATATTGGGGGCTCTCAGATTGGGTACTGATTCCAACCGACTCCAGCATCTCTCTCATCCCCTCCGTACCAACTAGGTAGGTCTCCTTTACCCCCTCATTATTGAGCCATGAAAGAAGGTCATGGGTAGAAAGTAGCACGTCCTCTTCAGTAGAGGGAATTCCCAATGACTGCAGCTTCACAAGATACTGATCAACCGACTTGCTCGAGTTGTTCGAGAGAAAGAATCTTCGAATGCCGCTATCTTTCAGGCGACCAAGGAAGGATAGGGCCCCTTCAATCAGCTCTCCACCGAGGTATATCGTCCCATCAAGATCCAGAAATATGGCCTTTATGCCCTCAAGGGAGCTGTCCATATTTCCTTTCATCTAATCCCCTCATGAAAGAATCAAGGTCTTGAACAGGAACCACTTGCTCCAGAGCTGCCTGGATGCCTCCTTGTCTGCAATCATGCCTGTCATCATGTCAGCGAGCTCTTCACTGCGACCAGCCTTCCCGATCACCCAATTCATGAGCCACTTCTTCTTGGCCCATCGCTGGAGTTTGTATGAGTTGGACAGCTCGGGCCCCAGAGCCCCCCAGAGCTCCTCCATGTACGCAGCCGCTGCCTCCTCAGGGAAACCCCCGGAGTGAGCATCCTTGTCGAAGTGTTTTGAGGTCATTTTCGCCGAGAGCAATGCGTTGCCGATCCCCTCTCCGGTGAATGGGTCGACCAGGCTTGCAGAGTCCCCGACACACATGGCCCCTGCGGCAGCAGACCTTCTGGGTTGATACGGCTGGCCGCCCTTCCTGGGGGACCCGAAGGGAAGCTGCCATCCCTTGCTTGAGCCCTTCACAAGCTTCGCATTCTCGAAGCGCTTCTTGAAGCCAGGATGGCTATTGATCACCCACTCTTGCATCTTCCTGAGGGACTTCTTGTCCCCCTTCTGCTTCCTCTGCTCAGCGAAGACCATGCCAACGCCCACGTTGACGACGCCCTCCTTGACCGGGAAGAGCCAGAAGTACCCGGGGTTGAATTCGTCAATGAAATGAATCTCGATGGGTCCTTCGGAGCCACTGAAACCGCCAACCCCCTCCCAGTATTCCCTGAAACCGCCACAGTAGTGCTCATCATCCCTCATAGGCTCGCCGTGCATCACTTCAGTCACCGTTTTTGCCACAGGGCAACTGTAACCGCCCGCACCAATCGTAAGAGGGGAGGAGTAGCGACGCACGCCCTCGTCGCCCCGTCTCCCGAAACCACCGCTGACTCCCGAAACACGGCCTTCCTCCAGATGGACGTCTTTCACGGTGAATCCTTGGATTACCGAACCCCCGTTTTCCATTACGATCTCCGAGCACCTCTTGAACATCATATAGTCGAATTGCAAACGGGGAAGCGAGTAACCAGCCTCCTTCTTCTCGAACTCCTCTTGAGGAAGCATCACTCTGACAGTATTGCCCCCTCCACTGCCGAAGATTATCGAATCCACGGTAAAATGAGGGGTATCCTCGATCATGCCCTTGACCCCTAACTCCTTCACATGTGAAAGCGACTTCCCACCGACTGCATCTCCGCAAATCTTGTCTCTCGGCCAGACGCCCTTCTCAATTAGCAGGACCTTGCAACCATTCAGAGCATTGTAAGCAGCGGCAGCAGAGCCAGCGGGACCGCCCCCCACCACAATCACGTCGAAGACTACGCCATCCTCTGGTACCTCCCCAGTTTCGATGGGCTCCTCCCATGACTCCATGCTATCGCCGTTACAATGCAAGGCGCACCACTCATTCAAGGTATGCCAACGAATTCATGGCTGAACACACCTTCCCGTTGTTATGGGTAACACGGTATGGATAGTTCAAACCACTCTTCCCGGCGAACTGAACGAAGCCGAAGTGGGGATGTGGTGTCAATCAATAATTGACTCAAATCTAGCTGCTTGCGCTGACATAAAGAGAACAACCTCTGTCTTTCGTTGGAAAGATGAAATTCAGAGCACTCCTGAATGGAATATACAAATAAAAACCTCAGAATCCAATAAAATTGAATTGATATCCAAAATCAAATCCGAGCATTCCTATGATGTTCCTCAGATTATTTGGTGGTGCGCTGAATCCACGAAAGAATACTACGATTGGGTTCAAGGCTGAGACGCTCTTCGTGCCACATGGGCATCTCCTCTCTGATCAAGCCCGCCAAGGAAGTCCCACACACCTGGTGGAGCTCAGACGACCCAATGGAGACAAGACCCAGACTCAATACCATGGTATTGCTTTGTGCTGGTCTGTGGATATTTGGAACGGGCGACGCAGTTTTGGTAGCTGCAGGAATTGGTAATAGTCCGTGGACGGTACTAGCAGATGGGATTTCGATAAACATAGGCAGATCAATCGGCCAGACAACTCTTCTTGTCAGCATAGCAGTGCTATTGCTATGGATCCCCCTCCGTGAGAGGCCGGGGATCGGAACAATCCTCAATGCGATTTTAATCGCTGCCGCAATTGAATACATGCTCCCAGTTCTGCCTACACCAGATAGTTTCGCACTCGCATTGGCACAGGTCATCGTGGGCGTAATACTGGTCGGAATCGGAAGCGGGCT
>Ga0114933_10002917_pt1 | contig 17152 bp, 9 predicted proteins | sample 4SBtaG_FD_89691 | JGI IMG/M metagenome (GOLD analysis project Ga0114933, IMG submission 89691) | Deep subsurface microbial communities from Kolumbo volcano to uncover new lineages of life (NeLLi) - 4SBTROV12_W25 metaG | ecosystem: Environmental > Aquatic > Marine > Volcanic | place: Kolumbo... | reverse complement strand
GCGACGGTCGAGCCAGGTCTTGAGGTTGTCGAGCCCACCCACGTCGTTCATGCGGGCGTCGGGCTCGTAGTACTCGAGGACCTCGGACTGCTTGATGACCCGCTCCTTCTCGCGGACCACGAGGGGGACTTCCGAAGGGCCCAGCCGCCCGCGCTGCACCGCCGCCTGGCCGAAGGCCAGCTTGGCCTCCATGACGGTCAGGCCACGGGCTGCCTCGAGCAGAGCCGGGTCCTCGTGCAGCTTGACGTTGAGGCCGGCGGCCACGTCTTGTGCGACCACGGCGAGATCGGCCACACCGGGGAGCGGGAGCTCGATGGTGGGGACCTCCTTGCGGAGCTCGGTGGGGAGCCCGGGAAGTGGGGTAGCGAGGACCAGCAGGCGGCGGGGAGCCGCGGGCACACGGCACATCTCGCGAACCCACCGCGTGACCTGGTGGTGCTGGGGCTCGAGGTACGGGTGGATGTCCTCGAGGAGAAGGACTCCGCCGCCTTCGGCTGACCGGAGCGCCAGGATCGCCTCGATGGGGTCCGTCTGGCCGTCGTCTTCGGTGTCGAGACGGCCGTCCTCGTCGCAGGCGAGGATGCCGGTGGACGCGCTCCACACCTGCAGCGGCACCTCAAGGGACCGCGACAGCCCGATGCACCAGCCGCGTACCCGCTCCCACTCGTACGAGGCGATGTGAATGACGTTGGCCCCCGCCTTGACCAAGGCGAGGAGTTGATCGTAGTCCGCGCTCATCGGCGGCTCCTCTTCTGCCAGGGTTCGGACAGCTTACTGGCTGACAACGGCGCGGAGCGATGCGTCAGAGCAGGGCGTGCTGGTCGGCCACCGTCTCTTCGGCTGATGCCGGTGCATGTGGCAGGCTCGGAGCCTGGCGCGGCCAGTGCCCGGCTTCGCGCAGGCGGCGGCGGAGGGTTGCGCGGCTGACGCTCAGGATGGTCGCCGTCTCCTTCAACGACCGCCCCTGCTCCAGCAGCGCCACCGCCGGCCGCAGGTCCAGATCCACCTTCGGCCGCCCGCAGTGCTTGCCCGCTGCCTGCGCCCGCCGCACGCCAGCGACGACGCGCTCGCGGATGAGCGACCGCTCCAGCTCGGCCACCGCACCCAGGATCTGCAGCGTGAACCGCCCGGCCGGTGTCGTGGTGTCCACATGTGCATCGCGCACGGACACCAGCCCAACGCCCCAGGCGTTCAGCGAGTCGGCCAGGTGCAGCAGGTGAGCGACCGACCGCGCGAGGCGGTCCAGCTTCCAGATCGCCACCAGGTCGAAACGCCCCTCTCGGGCCTGCTCGAGCATCCGGTCGAGCTCGGGCCGTTCGGTCTTGGCGCCGGACACGCCCTCGTCGCAGAACTCGGCGACGACCTCCCACCCCCGCTGGTTGGCGACCTGGCGCAGCTCGTCGAGCTGCAAGCCGACGTCCTGGCCGTTGAGGGTGGAGACGCGGGCGTAGAGCGCGGCGCGCAGCGGACGATGGGTCATCGGGAGCCTCCTGCCGCCCGGCGCTCCAGCGCGGTCCGCACCAGGCCCCGCAGGCGGTCGCGGTGCCGTTGAAGGAACGCCTGCAGGTAGGCCGGATCGATGCCGCTGGGCGGCCGTGCCGAGATCGCAGCGACGGCAGCGTCGAGGACCTGGTCGGCGGTGTCGCGCGGACCGCAGCTCGGGCAGGTGGCACCGCAGCTGCGGCTCACCCGCTGGCTCTCGGCCAAGGCCTCGGTGAGCTCGGCGCGGGCCCTGGCCAGGTCCCGCTCCAGCCGCGCCGCCTTCGCGCCGCCGCCACGCCCCCGTGCCCGCTCGAGTTGCCTCTCCAGCCGCGCGATGTGCTTCTGCTCGTCGCTGGGCTTGAGCTTGAGCCCGAGCACCTTGGTGACCATCACGGCGATCGCGGGCAGCAGGTGGCCCGTCGCGTGGCCCAGGTCCTCCCTCGCCGCGACATACTCCTCGCTGTGTCCCTCTCCCATGCGCCCGTCGAGGTGGGTGAGCTCGTGGCAGGCGACCCCGTGGAGGTAGGCGGCAATGGCGAGCGGGCGCTGCTTGTGGGCCTTGACCACTTGGGCCAGCCGGTCTGGGTGGATGTAGACCACGGCATGGCCGCGCGGGGTGGACGTGGTCAGGCCCAGCAGCTCGTCGTCGAGCACGAAGCCCGGCTTGAACCTGCGACGGATGCGCGCCTCGGCCGCGACCAGCCGCAGGGTGGCGTCCCAGGCCGTGAGGTGCGGGATCCAGCGCTGGAAGCCCTTCTTAAAGCGGCCCGCCTTGCGCCGGTCGTAGTTCTTCCTGGAGATCCGCAGCCCCGCGAGCCGTCCGAAGGGGTTTTGCTTCCGCTTGCGGCGCTGGTCAGCACGCTCGTCGAGGCGGAAGGCTCCGAGCGCGGTGTCGCCGGCCTGGGAGACCGCCGCCGCTTGGAGCAGCCCGCCGCCGCTGGGCGCCACCGCGGTGTCCGTGGCCGCCTCGACGGCGCGCTGCACGGTGGCCACGTCGTCCTCGTTGAGCTCCTCGCCGGCCTCGGCACGGTCGAGCACCCGCACGACCTCGGCCGAGAGGATGACGGTGGGGAAGTGTCCGCCCGCATCCTCGGCGACCTGGTGGGCGGCCTCGAGCACAGCCCTGAGCGTCCGTGCGCCGTCCGCCGGGCTCGATGGGGCCTCCACGTCCGGCTCCAACGGGGATGCCGCGGCAGCGAGCTTCAGCCCCGGTGGCAGGACGACACCGCGAGTCGGTCCATCCTCGGCTCGCCTCGCCTTCGTGCCGGCCGGAGCGAGGCTGGCGACGGGAGCCTGGACGCCGGGGTCCTTCACGCGCTCCGCGTAGAAGTCGGCGATGCCGCCGGCGGCCTGGGCGAGGGCCTTCTGGAAGTCGTCGTCGGCGAAGGCCTCGGCGGTGAGCTCGGCCAGTCGGGTCGCGCCGGCTCTCTCGCCGGCGTCGTCGCTGTCCGGGTCGAAGACCTCGTCCTCGAGGGAGCGGCCCACGCTCTCGTTCTCGCGCTCGACCTCGTCGACCAGGTCGCGCAGGGTCCAAAGCGCCCGGCCCTGGAGGCCATCCCGTGCGGCGTTCAGCGGGTAGGCCGACACGCCGGGACGGGCTGTGGTGGTCAGGTCGATCACCACGTCGGCCTTGAGGTTGCCGCGCTGCGAGGGCGCCTTGAACTGGAAGAGCCCGCCCAGGCGCACGTAGTAGGCGCCCTGGCGGTCACCGGGTGGCCGCCGGTACGCCTTCACCGCAGCCTCGGTGCCTCGGCCCCAGCTCCCTGCCAGGCTCACGCGCGAGCCGCCGCGACGGCTGAACATCGGGCGGACCTCCTGGCCGTTGAGCACCAGGGTGATGCCTTTGAGGTCGTTCGCGGCGAGCAGCTCGCGCAGCCGGTCGAGCAGGCCGACGTACTCCTGTCGGGCGTAGTCCCAGGTCTGGCCGAAGGCCTCGTCCACGTCGAAGATGGTGATGCGCGTGCCCTGCAGGAAGGGGGCGTCGAAGACCTCGACATCGCGGTCCGCCCCCTTACTCACGGCCAGGTTGTCCCGGCTGTGCAGCTCCCACGAGAAGCTGGTCGACGTGCCCAGGATGACCGCCTTCGCCACCCCGAAGCCCCCGGCGGCCTCCTCGCTGTCGCCCGCGTCCGACTTGCCGGACTCGCCCAGCGACAGGAACTTCTCGAGGATCGTCGACGTGTCCATACCGATGCCGTTGTCGGTCCAGGACAGCGAGCGGCGCTCCCGGTCCCAGGTGACCTCGAAGCGCCCCGTGCCCGCGCGGGTCTTGCGAGATCGAACGGCTGCCTTGATCGCGTCCGACGCGTTCTGCAAGGCCTCTCGGGTGGCCAGGGTGGGCAGGTCGCCGGACTGGTAGACGCTGGTGGTGAAGTAGCGCCACATGACTGCGGCGTTGGCGCCGGGGCGGCCCACGGCCTTGGCCTCCATCGCCTCGAGGACCTCTTCACGGCCACCGAGGACGCGGCGCAGAGCTCGCCGGTCCACGCGCAGCCGGCCCTTGTCTCGCGCGGGCTGCTCCTCGGCGACGGCGCGCAGCAGCTCGTGCTGGATGCCCTCGGCCCGACAGGCGCACGGGAGCTGGTCGCCGCCGCGCCTCATCGTCAGCCCCCCAGGAAGGCCTGGAGAAGCTGAATCCCCCCAGCCCCGCCGCCCAGACCGAGCACCCCAAGCGCAGCCGACAGCCGCCAGCTTCGGTGCTCCACCTTCTCCAGCCGCTCTCCAATCTCCTCCATCGCGCCCATCACCTCGCGGTGCCGGGTCTCCGAGGCCTTGTCGTGAGCCTCCATCCGAGCCTCGACCCGTGCCAGCCGCTCGCGCACGGCGGCCATGTCGGCGTCGAGGCGGTCGACGCGCAGCTCGTCTCGTTTCGCCGCGCTCATGCCAGCCTCACTGGGGTGTCCGACAGGTCGGGGTCGCGGACGATGCCCACCCGCCGCCGGATGATTCCTGCGTAGAGGTCGAACTGCCCCGCCCAGGCGTGCCATTCGTCGCCGGTCTTGCGCCACTCGATGTGGCTCACCGGGTAGGGCTTGGTCGGCGGCGTGGTTCGGCGGAAGTGGGCCGGGGCGAGGCGGGCGTAGGTCTCGAGCAGCTCCAGATACGGCACGCGCACGGAACCGTTGGTGGTGAACATCGCCCGGACCCGCGTCGCGTGCCGCTTGGCGAAGCCCGGTCCCTGTTGAACGCTGGTGTCGTAGAGCAGGGCCATGGAGCGCTCGGTGGCGACGCCCAGCTCGCGGGCAGCCTCGATGGCGCCCTGGAAGTGGTGGCCCTGTCTGGCAAGGCGATTCTGCACCTCGATGAACACGGGATCGCGCCCGGCGGTCTTGAAGCGCGTGACCCAGGGTTCGCGCCAGAGCACCTGCCCGCCCACGGGCGCCAGGCTGCTGGCGGCGGTGACCTGGAGCAGCTCCTGCCAGTGCGGTCCGAAGGTCGACGCGAAGCGTGCGGGATCGGTGCGCTGCATCTCAGCGAGCAGGACGCCGAGGTTTCCCACCTTCTGAGCCCATTGAATGATGCCGACGGAAAGCCCGGCGCCGTCCAGGTTGAGGTTGAGCGAGTCGTGCTTGCCCTCGTGCTTCGAGACGCGGGCGATCACGCGGTCCATCCACTCCATGCCAGCCTCGACGGCGCGGGTGACGGCCTGCCGGCCAGGGGAAGAGGCGGCCAGCGCGAGCACGCCGAGCACGCTCACGCCGCCGAGAACCAACAGCAGGGGCTTGGCGTCCTTCATGCCGCAGCCTCCCGTCGCGCCGAGGAGAGCAGGTCACGGGGGATCTTCCGGTCCCACCAGTACTCGCCGGCCTGGGCCAGCTCTCCGAACTTGAGCCCGCTCGCGGGAGCGAGCTCTAGGAACTGCTTCCATCCCGCCAGCGTTGAACGGAACCCCTCCGGGGTAGCACCTGCCGGCCAGCGTCGTCCGCGGCCTCGTTTCGTCCTCGGTCGGTGAAGGGAGAGGAGGCAGCGCCGATCAGCCTCTCTGTGGGGCCGCCGCCAACTTCACAAAGAGCGGCTCCGCAAGGAGAAGCTCATGACGCCCCTCAGGCAGAAGATGCAGGACGACCTGCGCCTTCGCAATCTCGCCACCACCACGCAGCGGGAGTACGTCCGCTGCATCGCCGCCTTCGCCCGGCACTTCTGGCGGAGTCCCGCCCGTCTCGGGGCCGAGGAGGCCCGCGCCTACCTGCTCCACCTGGAGGGGCTCGGGCGGGCGCCGGCGACGAGGGTGGTCTACCACGCTGCCCTGCGCTTCCTCTACGTCGAGACCCTGGGGCGCCCCGAGGTCATGGCCACGGTCCCGCGTCCCCGGGTGCGGCCTCCCCAGCCGCGGCTGCCGCTGGTCCAGGAGGAGGTGACCGCGCTGCGCAGCGCCGCCGCGTCGTCGCCGTTCACCTACACGGTCATCTCCACCTTGCTGGAGACCGGTCTGCGGGTGTCCGAGGTCTGCTGCCTGCGCCCTGGTGACATCGACACCCAGGCCGGCCTGCTCCACGTCCGCCGCGGCAAGGGCGCCAAGCGTCGCTCCGTGAAGCTCGGCGAGAGGTACCTGCGGCTCCTCCGGCGGTACTGGGTCGTGGAGAGGCCCGGTCACGAGTGGCTCTTCCCCGCCCAGCGCCTCGTCGGGCCCGGGAGGGTCGACCCGCAGCGCCGCTGGGCCTCCCGCCCGGTGAGCCCTGACTCGGTGCGCACCCGCCTCCACCAGGCCGCCCGTCTCGCCGGTCTGACCCGCCGGGTCACTCCCCACGACCTGCGCCGCACCTACGCGACCTGGCTGCTGGAGGCCGGCGTGGACCTGCGCACCGTCCAGGTGCTGCTCGGCCACGCCAGCCCGGAGACGACGGCCCGCTACACCCGCGTCCGTCCGGAGCTGATCCGCCGGACGCCGACCCCCCTCGACATGCTGTAGCGGCCGGTGGTCGCTCCGGCCCGGCCGTGCCGGGTCGGGTCTGTAGCGAAGCCATCGGCGACGATCGAGGCGCTGGGGCGCCACGTGGGTCGCTACCTGGCTCGCTACGGGCTCGACCCGGTGCGGATGCACGTCCTCAACCGACTGCTGGCTTGTCGCACGCCGGCGATGGGGACGCACACCTGTCTCTGCGAGGCCTGCGGGTGGTCGGCGCGGGTCTGCAACTCCTGCCGGGACCGCCACTGCCCGCGCTGCCAGGGCGCGGCCACCGCAGCGTGGCTGGAGGCTCGTCTGGAGCGCATGCTCCCAGCGCCCCACTTCCAGGTCGTCTTCACGCTGCCCTCCGAGCTGCGGCCCATCGCCTACGACAACCAGAAGCTCGTCTACGGCCTGCTGATGCGCACCGCCGCGGGCGTGCTGCAGGCCCTCGCCGCCCAGAGGATGGACGCCCGCCTCGGCATCACCACGGTGCTGCACACCTGGACCTCGGAGCTGGGCTTCCATCCACATGCACACTGCCTCGTCACCGCGGGCGGCCTGTCGCTGGACGATGAGCGCTGGGTGCCGACCCGCAAGGACTACCTGTTCCCCCAGCGCATCCTCGGCGCCATGTTTCGGGGACGCTTCCTGGAGGGGTTGATCGAGGCCCACGATGCAGGCGAACTCCAGCTCCGGGGCGAGACCGTCCAGGCCTCCAAGGACTTCTGCTCGATGACGAGGAAGCTGGCCAAGCGACACGCTCGCTGGGTCGTGCACGTCGAGCCGCCGAAGGGGCGGGATGTCGGGATCGTGACCAGGTACCTGGCCCGCTACGTCAAGCGCGTCGCCATCTCCGACGGTCGCATCGTCGAGGTCACCGACGCCACGGTCACGCTGAAGACGAAGCGCGGGCCGCTCGTGCTCGACGGCGCCGAGTTCGTGCGGCGATTCCTGCTGCACGTCCTGCCGAAGCGCTTCCGGAAGGTCCGCCACTGCGGGCTCTACGCACCCGGCAACGCCAAGCGACGGCTCGGGATCGCCCGGGGCCTCCTCGACGAGCAGTCCGACGAGCCCGCTGAGGCCGAACCAGGAGACCAGGCCACCGACGAGGCTGCGCCGGAGGCCTCGACAGGCGAGGTCTGCCCAGCGTGCGGGGAGCAGCGCGTGGTCCGCATCTTCCCCACGCCACGTCGAGTGCGACGAGCACGAGGGCCTCCGTGATGGCGCGGCACCCCGTCACCCCCAGACCCGGCTTCGCCGCTGCCGGCGTCATCGCAGACCTGCGCACGCATGGCCGAGCCCACCCGGATCTGGCCCCCCGAGACCCACAGGACGGTGGCTGCGGCCACCACTTCGACGGGCTCGAACATCGGGATTGCCCCTCGCGGAGACCCACCAGGGGACACCGCTGGAAGGCCTGCGTGCTTTAGATCCTCAGCGCCGCTCCACCGGGGTCCCGTTCAACGGCGCAAAGGGCCGGCCCACCACCTCGACGTGCTCGTGGGCGTCGTGCGGCCGGTCCTTTCCGCTTGAGGTTGGCTGGATCACGAAGGCCGCGCGCAGGTGGGTGCCCGAGGTGACGTGCAGGCCGCCGTCGATGACCACCGGGACCTTCTGCTGCTGGGCGTACCAGGAGCTCGCGTTGCTCATCTGCTCGACGATGTGGGCGCCGTGGCGCTCCCACACGCGGGAGAGCCAGGCGTCTGACGCCAGCGCCCAGCCCAACGAAGGCCAGGAGCCGGAGTAGCGGAGCTGACTATCAATCCGAGTCCGCACCGCTTGCTCCGTGCGCGCCTCGTCGTCGCCGGGCCAGACATGGTCCAGGTGGCCAGGCTCAAGGCCAAGACCGCTGATCTGGTTGATGTCCTGGGGTGCCCACTGGGCCGAGCCCGCCTGGCGTGCACCGATGGATGAGCCCTTCACCCTGCCGAACTCGGCAAAGTCGATGGTGTCGGGGTTCCACTGGTTCGGCACGCCAACACGAAGGCCCTCGTAGACCGGCGCCTCGCCCTCGCTCGGAACGACCATCGGCTGCTCGCGCACGACGTACATCCACTTCGCCCACGGCCAGGCCGCTGGGTCCATCGCCGCCAAGTCCTTCAGTCGCTCCTCGGCCTCGAGGCGAAGCCGGGCGGACTCTGCCGGGTCGGTGCTCCTCTCGGCCTTGCGGAAGCGGGCGTTGACGGACCGCAGCAGGCGAGCGGCATCGCCCGCGACCTTCTTGCGGGCCTCTTCGTCCCGGCGGGCCTTCACCTGGGCCAGGCGCTCGGCCGTCTTCGCCGGGTCCCGACTGATCAGCAGCAAGATGTCCTCGGGCCCCATCTCCATCTGGGCGCCGGGGTTGTTGGTGTCCCGCTTCTGCGACCGCAACAGCTCGGTCATCCAGCCGAGCTTGCCCTGGATGAGGTTGAAGCGGAGCCCGTCCTGGGACCGTCGCGCGAAGTAGTAGTTGATCTCGATGGTGCCGAGCGTGTTGCCTTGTCGCACCCCCCGACCGTTGCGCTGCTGGAGCGTGGCCGGCTCCCAGGGCAGGTCCAGGTGGTGGATGGCGCAGGTGCGGGTCTGCAGATCGATGCCCTCGTAGGCGATGGCGTTGGCGATGACGACGTCGTACTTGGGTGCGATGCCGTCCTCGGGGCTCCCGTTGAAGGCCTTGGCGATGCGCTGGCGGTCCGCGGCGGCCTTGGCCGTGGTGGCGTTGAGCACCGCGATGCGGTCCTCGGGCACGCCCGACTTCACGAGCACGCGTTTGGCCCACCGATGCACGGCGACGTTGTCGACGAAGACGATGTGCCCGCAGGTCCGATTGGCCGCGACCCGCTCGGCCATCGCGTCGAGCTTCGGACTGTGGGGATCGACGCCGGTGGCGGCGGTCTTCCAGGTGAAGCCCTCGTCGAGCTGGGGGTGGATGGCGACCAGCGCCATGCGGGCGAGCAGACCGAGGATCTGCGCCTTGTCCGAAGAGTTGGTGGAGTCGAGCGCGTCCTCGATCTGCTGGACGTAGCGGTCGTACTTGTCGTCCTGGTCGGCGTTCATGTCGACCTCGACGACGTTGACGGTGGGGTCGGGCAGGGTGAGCCCCACGTCCTCGGCGGTCTTGAACTCGCCGTAGCGGAAGATCACCTCGCGGAGCTCGTGCAGGTTCTGGAAGCCGGTGACCGCGCTGCGCTCGACGACCTCCATCTTGGTATCGACGACGGCCTTGAGCTCGATGCGCAGATAGCGGTCGATGAACTGCTCCGGGTCGCGGATCCCCATGCGCGACCAGGCCTCGTGGTCGATGAACTGGACGAGGTTGTAGAACTCGAGCGGGCTGTTCTTCGCCGGGGTGGCCGACAGCAGCACGATGCCGGAGCCGCCCGTGTGCTTGCGGATGGCGGCCGATCTGAAGTCGAGCTGCCAGGCCCGCTTGGAGCCGGTGCCGGAGTTGCCCATGAAGCGCGGCACGCCGCCCTCGCGGGCCTCGGGCAGGTACAGGTTCTTGAAGTTCTGGGCCTCGTCGACGATGAGCAGGTCCACGCCGATGTCGTCCCAGGCCACGCCGGGGTCGTACTTCCATGACTCGGGCAGCTCCATCATCTCGGCGACCCAGGCGGCCACGCCCTCCTTGAGGATGGCCTCCTGACGCTCCGAGAGCTTTTTGCTGTTCGCGGCGTTGCGCTGGCGCAGCTTCACCTCGCGCTGGATGGCCTCGGTCTTCTCGGCGTATGCGCGCACGGCCCGCTCGTTCATCCGGGTGCGAGACAGCGCCGTGTAGGTGAGCAAGACCACATCGAACTCGCCGGCCTGGAAGCGGGTCCACTTGCGGGCGCGGTCCTCGGGCTTGTCGGTGACGCTGGTGGCCAGGCCCTTCCGCGGGCCTCGGGTGACCACCGTGCGCTTGCTGCCGATCACGGCCACCCGGTAGTCGGGCAGCACGCGGCGAATGTCGGCCTCCCACTTCCACACGATGGAGTTGGGGACGAGGATGACGGGTCGGCGTACCCAGCCCTCCTGCCGAGCGCGCGCGAGGACCGCGATGCCGGTGTAGGTCTTGCCAACGCCCACGTCGAAGGCGAGCAGGCCGCCGCGGTTGGCGAGCAGCCTGCGAGCGCCAGCGACCTGGTGGGGGTGCAGGCGGATGCCGTCCTTGACCCACCGGGCCACCGGCAGCGGCTCCGAGGAGTAGGTAGGGGCGACGTATCCCTTGAACTGGCGGTTGTAGGCCTGCTCGACCTTGGCGCGGCGGTCGTCGTCGGAGCCCACCCAGGCGCGGAAGCTAACCTCCCACTCCTTGGCCTTTTTCACACGGATCTCGTCGATGTTCTCGTCGCGGCGCTTCTTTGGCCGGAACACCGTCTTGTCGTGGTTGATCCATCCCACGCACCACCGGGCCTCGGCGGACAGCTCGTAGCTCTTGCCGATGCGCTCGTAGTCGACGCCCTGGACCTGAACGAGGCCGCGCTCGCGGACCAGCTCGACCGCCCCGTAGCGCCCGTTCAGCGTCTCGGAGAGCCAGCCCTGGACCAGGTCGAGGGGGAGCCAGCCCTGGCGGGGGGAGACGCCTTCGATGTCGTCGAAGACCGCCGGCGCGATGGTCTCGGCCAGCCTGCGTGCCTGGGCGGCCGCGATGCCGTCTCCCTTGCGTCCTCGAGCGACCGCGCGGTCGTGGCGCGGCCAGAGGTGCCCCGAGAGGTAGTCGGCCATGGGCAGCACCCGGTCCCAGCGGTCCCCGTCGATGGCCCAGCCGCCGTCCACCATGGCCTCGATGACGGCGTCGGTGGTGCGCAGCGGTCCGCCCTGCTTCTTGTGGAAGGCGAGAAGCTCGCCCGTCGTGAGCTCCCGGGAGCTCCGGTAGAGCATCTCGGCCTGGGCGACCACGTCGTCGGGTCGCCCGGAGTAGCGGGGCTTGTAGCTGGGCTTGGCGCGCAGGCCGCCGATGAGCTTGCCGCTCTTCTCGAAGGCCGAGAGGAAGCGCTCGGCCCCGGTGACGCCCTTCTTGACCAGGGCGCGGAGCTTGCGATGGCTCCACGGGCTGCCGTGGGTGGCGTGCCAGGCGGTCAGCGCCTCGTGGAGCTCGTGCCACAGCAGCTCCGGCTCGCGGGAGTCCTCGGCTGCCAGCGCGGCCAGGTAGGTGTCCACCCGAAGACCGAGGGCCACGGCGACCGCCAGCGGGGGAGCCAGGCCCTCGGTGCCTGTGGCGACCTGCCGAGACAGACCCGCCTTTGGCTCTGCCTTGCTCTTGGGCTGGGGTGACCGGACCACGCAGGCGCCGCAGATCTTGCGCTCCACCAAGTCGGGCAGCCGGCTGAACTCGCCGACCACCTGGTATCCCCAGCGCGGCTTCTTGGTCTGGTCGTCGTCGCCGACGTCCTTGCCGATCTCGGTACCTAAGACGTGGGCGGGGAACTGCTCGAAGTAGTGGCCCTCGAGGATGAAGCGGTCGCCGTCGTCGACATCGGCCAAGGTACCGCCTCGGGACCTTAGAAAGAGCAGGTCGGTGACGAGCTGGGCACCGGGGAAGAGCTTGGACGGGAGCCGGTAGGCGGCGGAGAGGTGGTGCCGCTTGAGCACCTTGTCCCGGAGGGCCTTGTTGCGCGCTCCCGCTCCGGTCAGGAAGCCGCCGGGGATGAGGAACACGCCGAGGCCGTTGGGGGCGAGCAGGTCCAGGGCGCGGCGGAGGAAGTAGGCGTAGGCCTGCTTCTCGCGGTAGGCGCGGACGGGGTCCTCGGTGACGGAGGCGCCGCGCTGGCCGTAGGGCGGGTTGGCGACCACCAGGTTGAGGCGACCGGCGTACTCGTCGCCGTGCTCGCGGACCCAACGCTCGAAGGGGCCATTGAAGACGGCGAGATCGGGCCGGATGGCCTGGAGCATGCGCGCGGAGAGCTCGGACCACTCGACGACGAGCCAGCGCAAGGCGTTGAACTCGGTTCCGGAGAGCGAGCGCACGAAGCGCCCGATGCCGGCGGCGGGCTCCAGGGTGAGCACGCTGCCGTTGGGGCCGGCGAGCTCGGGGAGCAGCGGGCGGATGACGCGGGCGACCTCGTCGGTGACCTTCGAGGGCGTGTAGTACTCGTGGATGAGCCCTCGGCCCTCGGGGACCGGGAAGCCAGCGGGGAACTGGCCCTTGACCTTGTCGATGGAGAGACCGCCCCAGCCGGAGTAGCCGGCGAGGGTGCGGCGGTCGGCGGCGGTGAGCTGGTCGGGTGGCGTGCTGGCGGCGACGCGCATGGCGGCCAGGTTGGCGGAGGTGCGCTTCGACGGGGTCCAGAGCTCGGGCGGCGCTTCGACGGGTGCGGGGCGGCGACGGGCCAGGTTGCGCTCGAGCACCGAGACCAGGGTGGGCCGGTGACGGGTCATGAAGCCGTCGAGGTAGGCGGGCGTCACGCCGGGGGGCAGGTTGCCCCGCACGACGACGGCGATGCGGTCCAGGAGTTGGTCGGCGGTGGCGTTCAACGGAGGTCCTCTGGACCATCCTCATCGCCGGAGATCGCGGGGGCCAGCGGATTCGTCTCCCCGTCGTCTCCCCGTCGGTGGGGAGGTACCAGCTGGGCTTCCCAGGGTTTTGATAGAACGGTGTGTACAGGCGACCGTTTCAACCAACGTCGCCGAAGGGGTCAGTTTGCCGCGCCGAGTGGAGCCCCCACTGGAAGACCTCCAACGCCTCGGCCTCGAGCCCGGCGAACGGCTGTTCCTCGACTACCTCCTTCGCCACCTTCCCGAGGAGTGGGAGATCTACGTCCAGCCGCCGCTCAACGGGAAGCGACCGGACGTGATCGTGATGAACCCCGCCGTGGGGATCGGCGTGTTCGAGGTCAAGAACTGGGACCTCCCCCTCTACTCGGTCCGCGGGCAGCGAATCATCGGGCAATCTGCACGCGGCGAGTTCCCGGCAGGCAATCCCTGGTTTCAGGCCCAGGCATACCGCGGTCAGATCTTCGGCGTTCTCGCCCCCAGCCTGACCATCGCGCGGGCAGATGATCGGCGTGCTTTCGGCTGCGTCCAGTTGGGGGTGGTCTTCCCGCACGAGAACGCCACCGAAGAAGCTGCACGACGCCTGCTGCGGCCCTTCATGTCCGAGGTTGACCAGAGGTACGTAGCCATCATCGGGCGCGACACACTCGACCAGGGTGAAGACGCCCTCGTACGCGTCCTACGGGACGCCAATAGGCGCAACTCTCTGTTCTTCAACGAAGACATCGCGAACGAGCTGCGTCGGTGGGTCTCCGAGCCTGAAGCGGAGCGGGAGCAACGAGAGCCGCTACACCTCACTCCCCGCCAGCGGGAACTCGCCACTACGAGGACTCGGTCGGGGTTCCGCCGCGTCAAGGGCGCAGCCGGTTCCGGGAAGTCGCAGGCTCTCGCCGCGCGGGCTGCGCAGCTCGCCCTTGAGGGCAGGTCAGTTCTCGTGTGCGCCTTCAACATCACGATGGTGAACTACCTACCGGACATTGCCGTTCGGTACGAGAATGCGCGGCCAGCGGTGCGTAGGAGATGCCACTTCACCTGGTTCCATCGGTGGTGCCGCGACACCATCGTGGAGCTGGCAGGTCAACCCGCGTGGAAGGCCTTGTTTGCAGGAGTTCCAGACTGGGAGGTCGATCGAGTACTTGCGGAGGAGGTACCTACGGAGGTGCGGCGACTCGCTCGCGAGAACGACCAGACGTTGAGCCGTTTCGACGCCATCCTGGTGGACGAAGGCCAGGACTGGCTCCCCAATTGGTGGAATACCCTGCGGCTATTCCTGGCCGACGGTGGCGAGATGCTGCTCGTGGCTGACCAAACCCAGGACCTCTACGGGCGTACTGGGTCATGGACGGACCAGGCCATGACAGGGGCCGGGTTTCCTGGGGGCAACTGGTTCCAGCTCACTGGGAGCCACCGGGTGCATCCGTCGATGGTCCCCATGCTGCGGGGTTTCGTCGAGCGCTTCTTGCCTGGAGGCGAAGCCCCAGCACCGGCGCAGCTTGAACTCGCCTTCGGTACAGTTCGGCTGACGTGGGTGAACGCGGTCAGCGCAAGCCCGGGTCAACTTGTGTCCGCCCTTCTGCGCGCGATGCCGCGGTTGCTCGGGGGCCGCGCAATCCCGTACCCAGACACCACCATCCTCCTGGAGAGCCATGACGCGGGGCTCGAGTTGTTGGCGGACCTGGACATTGCCGGCGCCGAGCTCGGGCACGTGTTCGACCGAGATCGCGAGGTTCAGCGGGCTCGAAAGGTGAAGTTCAGGAAGGGCATGGGAATGCTCAAGGCGTGCACGGTCCACTCGTTCAAGGGCTGGGAAGACCGAGCGCTCGTGGTGGTAGTCCGCCGTTTCGGCGATGCGGAGTCATCGGCGCTTCTGTACACCGCGCTGTCGCGGGTGAAGCGCGCTCGTGACGGTGCCTGGCTCGGGGTGGTCTCCTACGCGCCGGAGCTGCAGGCCTTCGGGCAGGAGTGGTTCAACGTGATGGACGAGCGTGAGCTACTCCCGAACGTCGCACAGGCAGTGGAAGTCTGGGACGACATTCCATTCTGAGTGATGGCCCGCGCGGCACCTGTCATGGAGGGTCTGCGAAGCTGATCCCGACATCGCGGTAGTGCTCCAGTGCCGAGACGAGCGTGGCGCCGCGCCTGCTCTTCTTCAGCTTCTTGTCCTCGCTCCTCGTCAGCCATGCACAGCGGTAGTTGCCCCACAGCAGCACCGCGAGTTCCTCTTCGTTGAGGCGTGAAGACCGGTGGAGCTCTCGGAGGGCGCTGACAAACATCGTGCCGGTGTAGACGTGCTCGAGCACAAGCCCGGACTCGCCGTGCTTCCCAACACCGTCGGTCCTGCAGAGATCGTCGCGTCGGAGACCAAAGATGGCCACTGGATCTGCCCACCCCCGCCGCCTTGCGTAGGCAAGAGCCCCCTCGGAGACCAGCAGAGGATGCGGCACCCACTCGATCGCGGGGTAGAACACCCCCTGCTTGAGGCTGTACTTCGAGTACTTCGCCCGAGCCTTCGCATCCTCGTCCGACGCCCCAGATTCGAGGCACTCGACGGCGTGCTTGACCAGCCCGATCCTCGACCGGGCGAACTCGACGGTCCGTGGATCGGGCCGACCACCCATGCGCATGTGCACTCTCCTCAGTGTTGCTCCGAGTCTCACACACCTGCGGGGGACCCTACGCCGCCTCCCCACCCATCGCCGCCGCAATCGCCGCGCTGAACGCATCGATCAGCGCCTTGTCCTTCTCGGCATCGGCCTCGCCAGCAGCGACCTCGGCGACGCCCTCCTCGCGCATGAGCAGCCGCGCCTCGAGCCTGCGCCCCCGCTTCCGCCCGTCGGCCAGGAAAGTCACCTTGTCCGCCGGCCCGTAGGCCCGAGGCGGCACCCGTGACACCATCCCGTGCAGGTCCTTGAAGACCACCCGGTCGCCCACGGCGAAGGGCTCCCAGCCGTCGGGCACCACAGTCGGCTCCGGCGTCGATGCGGGCTTCCGCGCCCGCCGACGAGGCTTCGGAGCGTCCTCGGCCGTCGCTGTCAGGCTCGTCTGTCCTGTCGAGCAACTCCGGGCCGCCTTCGCTGCCGACAGCGCCACCCGCTCGCCAATCCGCCGCAAGGTCTTGAGCGCGTCCCAGGACTGCCCCTCGAGGATGGCAGCGCGGGCCTCCTCGTAGGCCTCGGCCGCGCGACGGGCCGCCTCCACCGCCTGGCGCTGGTCGCGCCCCTTGCACAGCGGTGACTGCGCCATCGAGCTCGCGTAGCGGATCAGCTTCCGTGCCCGCTCCATCTTCGCTGGGGTGCTCGTCAGTGAGGCCTGGAGCAGCTCGATCTGCCGCAGCGCCTTGGCGTAGACCTTCGGGTCGGGGTCGTCATCGTGCACGGTCTCGCAGACGCGGAGGTCCTTCTTCAGCGCGAGGATGAACTCGCCCACCGGGTAGGTCGTCGTCGCGGCGTAGTCCGTGATCGCCTCGGCCAGCCCCTGGAAGCCGTTGTCGTCGAACCACTCAACGATGGCGCCGGGCGACTTCGTTTCCTCCCAGATCCATCGGCGCCCCGTGAGCTCGGCCAGGGCGTCGCCCCCGCGAGAGACCTCCTCGGCCATGCGACCCAGCGCGGCCGGGGTCTGGGGCACGTCGGGTCTGGGCGAGCCGTCCTCCACGGGCTTGGGAGGCGCAGCGACTCGCGCCCTCCGTCCTCGCCTCCGCGTCCCCAGCCGCTCGGTGGGGTTCCGCATCGGCTTCGGCGTCTTGATGGGGTGCTTCGCCGCGTAGGCCGGGTCGTGGGCCGCCCGCCGTCGGGTGTCCCGGAACGAGCAGGCCTCTCGCACCAGCGACATGGCCCCGAGTACGCCGCCCTCGATGGCTGCGGACAGTGTCGCGAAGCCCTCGCCGCTGCTGACGCCGTCTTCGCTGAACCACTTGTCGGAGCGCTCGAAGGACCAGGACCAGCCGGAGCCCATGTTGGAGCTCACGGTCAGGGTGCCGTAGGTCGCGAGCTTCCGGCGCAGCTCGACGCGAGGCTGGCCCTCGTCGCAAGACAAGGTGCCGGTCCAGCGCCCCCGCAGCGTCGTCGGTCCTGACTTCGGCACGTTCTTCTGCTCGGCCTTGATGCGGGCGACCGCCTCGCGAGCCGTGATGGGCGTCTCGGGTCGCAAGGGGGCGTCGCCACCCGAGCCAAGCCCCGACACGTTGGCGAACTGGTCGTCGGGAGAGAAGAGGATAAGCGATTCAAAGCACCTCTCGAGACCAGCGACCCGGCCAGCATGACACAGGGAGGGGTCGCTGACGTCTTGGTTCTGGGCGGTTCTGGGACCGCTTCGTCGGTGTATGGGCTC
>Ga0114933_10002915_pt1 | contig 17153 bp, 17 predicted proteins | sample 4SBtaG_FD_89691 | JGI IMG/M metagenome (GOLD analysis project Ga0114933, IMG submission 89691) | Deep subsurface microbial communities from Kolumbo volcano to uncover new lineages of life (NeLLi) - 4SBTROV12_W25 metaG | ecosystem: Environmental > Aquatic > Marine > Volcanic | place: Kolumbo... | reverse complement strand
GGGAGCAGTGGTGGATCCGGCGCTGTAGTGTCGGGTTATTTATGCCCCGCTGCTTTAGGTACAGATACAATGGGATCGGTGAGGGTGCCTGCAGCTTATTGTGGTATTGTTGGTTTTAAGCCAACAAAAAATTTCTGGAATACTGCAGGTGTAACGCCACTTTCTGTGACCCTTGATACAATCGGACCATTGGCGCGGTCTGTGTCTGATATCGCTTTCTTGTCGGGTTTAACTTTGAAAAATATAGATATAAAGAGCTGTAATGTGGCGAGCCTAGAAAATTTTGATTATGCCGACATGGAAGATGAAATAAAATCGGGTTATGAAGAAACAAAAAAACTATTGTTAAATTCAGGTGTCAGTATTGGACAGGCGCGGCTCTCAGATTATGATCCATCAAGCGCGAGAAGAGCCGGGTTACTTGTCTCCGAGGTGGAAGCATGTGTTTTATTAGAGGATTTTCGTTTAAAGTCACAGGAGGCATTTTCACCTGAATTGCAAACAATGTTAGATTTTGGAAGACGAGCTCCAGCTTCTCGTTATTTCAATGCTATTCAGAAGATACAAACCCTAAAAAGAGAATTATGTAGTATTTTTCAAAAACAGAAATTTGTAATTACCCCTACAACACCGCAGACACCCTTTCCATTTTCAAAAGATACCCCAACAAACCAGGCTGATTTTACAGCTCTAGCTAATTTCTGCGGTTGCCCTGCGATCTCTTTACCATTAAAGCGAAGTGGGGAAGAAAAACCGGTGGGTCTGCAGATAATGGCAGGACCTGGTTCTGATATAGATCTTCTTTCATTTGCTCTAGGCATAGAAAAATTAATTTCAAATAATTAAAGAGCTTACTTTAGGCAATTTGTTTTGATAAAAGTTGTATCTTAATATTTTGGAATCATGAATTATTTATACTAAAAGTTTTTTAATTAAGCATTCTTGAGGAGTTGGCAGTGGCATTAATGCAATCAGAAGCGATAGAGAACACCCCTTTTCCTTTTGACATAGGAAAGGCTTCGCCAAAAAAATTGAGAAATATATTTCGAACAGGTTCCTATCAGGGCACCACAGCTGGGATGTCTGATGGCTATACTCAAGGAAATCTTGCGATAATACCTGAACGATTTGCGCTGGATTTTTCGAGATTTTGCCAACGAAACCCAAAATCTTGCCCAATAGTTGGGGTCTCCGATACGGGTAACCCATCGATGTTTACGCTCGGGGAGGAGATTGACATTCGAAGCGATATTCCAAGCTATAATGTTTACCGCGAAGGGCAGCTAGAAACTACGCAGCCAAGTGTCGAGCATTTATGGCAAGATGACTCAGTCGCTTTTGTGATTGGGTGTTCTTTTTCATTTGAGGAGGCATTAACTCAAGCTGGGGTGCCCTTGAGACACCAGGAGCTTGGCCGAACTTGTCCCATGTATAGGACTAATATAGAAAATATAAAGTCAGGGCCGTTTGGCGGGACTATGGTCGTCTCGATGCGTCCTATGTCTGCTGCCGATTCAATTCGTGCGTCTGCCATAACAGCGCGCTTCCCTCACACCCATGGAATGCCTGTTCACATTGGCTCCCCGGAGGAAATAGGAATAAGAAACATTGAAAAACCGGATTGGGGCGATCCCACAGAGTTTAAGAATAATGAAGTGCCCGTATTTTGGGCGTGCGGCGTAACGCCTCAGAACGCTATTCAGGAAGCGGGGATACCTTTGGTTATAACCCATACGCCAGGTTCTATGCTTATAACGGATTGTCGAAGTACCGAAAATTAACGTTAACGCTCAACAAAAAACCGACAGAAGAACTTTCTGTCGGTTTTTTTGTTTGAGTCTTTAATGATTTATCAATGATAAACTAGAGTCGGTAGCCATGTTGCTAAATTTGGATAGGCGACCAACATCAATATCATTACAAGCATTGCGATTAAAAATGGTATCGCTCCAATAGCAACATCATTGAAATGTCCCCCCCGCATTCGAATGCCGTGAACAACGTATAAGTTCACGCCAATAGGGGGCGTAATGAGTGCAGCTTCCATTAACAGCGTAATAAGAATACCAAACCAAACATCGGAAAACTCAGGGACGCCCAGCGCCATAACAATTGGGAAAACAATTGGAACAGTTGTTAGCATCATCGATAAAGTTTCCATGAACATACCGAGAAACAGGTAAAAAACTATGATGAGTAAAACGGTTTGAACTGGTGTTAAACCTAAATCGCGAATGAAGTTAAGCATGGCTTGGGTTATACCCATCATACCTAAAACAAAGTTTAAGAAAATCGCAGCAAAGACTATAAGCATGATCATAGCAGTCGTTCGCATTGTGCCTTCGAACGCTTCCTTTAACATCTTGATATTCAGCGATTTAAAGAGCGCGGCTATCACGAGTGCCATACATACCCCGATTGATGCCGCTTCGGTCGGCGTTGCTACTCCGCCATAAATTGAGCCCACCACAGCCGTAAATAGTACAATAGGAGGTAATAAATCAGGCAGGCATCGTATTCGATCGCCCCAAGTTGTCTTGACTTTTTGTCCACCCCACGAAGGTCGATAAATGCACGCGACTACTATGGTCAACATAAAAAGACTTGATAAAATTATCCCTGGTATTATCCCCGCTAAATATAGCTCAGGAACTGACGTGTCAGTCAAAAGACCGTATATTATCAGGTTAATAGACGGGGGAACCAAAATTCCTAATGTTCCTCCCGCAGCTAATGACCCTAGAAACAATCGCTCGTTGTATCCCCGCGCTTCAATTTCCGGATACGCAACGGTTCCAACCGTGGCTGCAGTCGCAACACTAGAGCCAGAACTGGCTGCAAAAATGGTACAGGAGCCGATATTAGCATGCATTAGCCCACCTGGTAGCCAGGACAGCCATTGGATCACCGCCGCGTACATACGACCTGCGATGCCAGCCCTCAGCATAATTTCGCCAAGCAGAATAAACATTGGAACGGCAACAAGAATAAATTCTTTACTTTTATCCCAATAAATTTCCGCCAAAGCAGGGGTTAACACCCCGCCCATATTCAAATTATCCAGAACAAAACTTAAAATACCTAGAACAGCCGCAACAGGTACCGCTGATAAAACAAGGATTAATAAACCAATAACGATTAAAAACGGTGTCATGCGCCTAGTTTCCCGTACCTAATTTTTTATCACTAACCATAGCAACGTCGATGCCTTGTGTTTCCTCCTCCATGACTTCTGATATAGAGGGTACTCCTGCGATTTTTGCTACTAAATCCCAGTTTCGTTGCAGCAGTGCTGTAAGTGAATAAATAAACACAAATATTAGAGTTATAAAAAACAAAGCAAGACCGAAAAGCCAGAATAATTGGGGTATCCATTGTGGAGTGCCTAGTGTCGTTATTGATACCGAGTTATTTACCCAGGAATCAACAAACGAAATTACAGCATAGTAACTCATGATGGACATGTAATAGAGTAATAGAGAGAGACCGATAACATCTAAAAACGCAGTCACTTTCCTTGGTAATAGATTATACAGGGCATCTATTCTAACGTTCGAGCGGTGCAGTAAACAGTATGAGTAGGCCATCGTAGTTGTCGCTGAGAAAACATAACCGGAATACTCGTCAGAACCACTCATGGTTATGGAAAAGAACTTGCGGGCAAACACGTCGAGTGTCACCATAACAGCTGCTGCGAGAAGAGCCGCTCCACCCACCCAAACGGCGTATTGTGAGATTCTCTCGAGGCGAGAATGGATTGCCTCAAACATTATCTACTGCTCCCTAATTGTTTATAATAAAGGCGCCGCAGTTCGACTGCGGCGCCAATTTATTTGTTTATTAGATAAAGCTTACAGCGATGCTTTCATACCTGAAACTTTACCAATCGTTGCATTCCACTCATCAACACATTTTTGTGTGCCGCAACGCTTTGCCCATCGTTTTAGAACAAAGTTTTCTACAACATCCTTGAGTTTTGCTTTGTCAGCAGCGGATGGTTCAATTACGGTCATTCCGCCGACTGGTCCACGAGGACAAGGTCCGTTTGCGTTACAAGCCATGCCGTCGTCGTCATTTGCTTGCGTGGACGCCCACATTTGTTCTTCTAACTCACCAATGTTTTTCTTGAAAAACGCTTTTGTCTCGGCATTTAAACCATTCCAAACTTTCAGGTTCATTGCCAAAACTGATGATGCATATCCCAATCGGATACGAACATTGTGCGTTACAACTTGCCACCATTTTGCATTGTAGGCAGGCAGAGTTCCCGTTAGACCACAGTCGGCCACACCTTTTTGAAGAGCAGGTACAACTTCAGCAAATGCTATTGTTACAGCAGCTCCGCCGACACCTTCAACGAAATCACCGAGTGTTTTACTGTAGGTACGTATCTTCTTACCTTTTAAATCATCAAAGGTTACGTTTTTGATGCTTTTGTCGCCTAAGTTACAGAATAACTGCTGGCTTGGCCATGCATAGATCATGAGTAATTTAGCGCCGTACTTTGTCTCAAACTCTCGCTCAAGAATACTTCTATAGGCTTCATTTGCTTTTCTGTAGCTCGCAAGATCCTGGATCACGCCAGCTAAGTCAGCGCCTTCAATTGTTGGACTATCAGAAGCTATATAACCAGTTACAACGTGTGCTGCATCGAACACACCCAATTTCATCAGACGCATAATTTCGAAGCCAGAAAGCCCCAATTCTGTCTGTGACTTTGCATTCGCGGTCAACTTCCCACCAGAAAGCTTGGACAGTTTCTCATTCCAGAATGGGCCCTCTCTCTCTTTCCAGTGATCAAGGAAACTCCATGTTCCCACAACTTTGAATTCTTTTGTATCAAGCCCGGCGGATGCTGAGCCTGCTGTGGCAGTCAGAGCAAGAGCGCCAATAGCGGCGCCTACAACTGCTTTTCGTAGTGAAGTAAAATTCATAAACCCCTCCCAGGTTAGTTTGTGTCTGGATTGTAATGAACTCATTCTGACTGAGCAATAGTAATCACAGTATTAATTCGAAGTTTTGAATAGATTCTTTCTGATAAACAGAATATTTCGTTAAATAGTCACAAAAAAGAAACTGTTTTAACCATTTGATTATTTAAGTGGTGCGTGTGAACTGCTGTTGTTCAAATTCCCTTGTATCCAGAAATAATATTTCATAACCGAATGTTTTAGGTATGGAGTTTAGTCTATTCCATTTGGAGCCCTTGTTGATTAATATAGCGTTGCAGATGATAGAAAAGTTTTCGAATATTTAGATGGGACAGTGCGATGCCAAATATAAAGACCGATGATGGAGTTAGCCTATTTTATGAAGAGGCAGGAAGCGGAACCCCTATAATATTCGTTCATGAGTTTGCTGGAGATGTTCGAAGCTGGGAACCCCAAATGCGTCATTTTTCGAGACGTTATCGTGCAATAGCCTACAACGCTCGAGGGTATCCGCCTTCTGAAATTCCGAATGATCCCGATAGCTATTCTCAAAAAAGAGCGTGTGATGACATAAGAGCCGTAATGGATGGTCTTGAGATAGATGTTGCTCATATCGTTGGTCTATCGATGGGTGGTTTTGCAACTTTGCATTTCGGTTTCGATTATCCCGAGCGTGCTCTATCCCTAGTAGTGGGCGGTTGTGGGTATGGAGCGGAGCCGGATCAACGTGAAAAGTTTCAAAATGAAACCCTTTCAACGGTAAATAAAATAAAAACTGATACGATGGCGGTAGCCGGTATTGCCTATGCATCGGGTCCAACAAGGGTTCAATATGAAAACAAAGACCCACGCGGTTGGAAAGAATTTGAAACTCAACTGCGCGAACATTCCACTGAAGGATCAGCCAATACGATGATGGGTGTGCAGCGACTGCGTCCATCCTTGTATGATCTTGAGGATAAGATGCGCTCCTTAACCGTGCCAACCATGATAATTAATGGAGATGAAGACGAGCCTTGCTTGGATCCAGGGTTATTTATGAAACGCAATATTTCCTCAAGCTCTTTGGTAGTACTGCCCCGCTCAGGGCACACTATCAATCTAGAGGAACCGGCGATGTTCAATTGGTTTCTCGACGATTTTCTGCATCAGGTAGAATCTGGGAGTTGGGAGTTACGAGACCCTCGTTCTCAAACTGGAAGTATTCTGGGTGATACTGCGAAAGGGAGCTGATTGTATGCGACTACTTGGGCGTTCAGCATTTATAACAGGTGCAGCAAAAGGAATTGGTTTAAGTGTTGCTTGGGCATTTTCCAAGGAGGGAGCAACGGTAGCGCTTGCGGATATGTCAGGTGATGAGGCGATTAGACAGGCTTCCGAGATAGAGTCAGAAACAGGCAATAAGGCATTCGGGATAGAGTGTGATGTAGCAGATAAGCAGTCCGTCGAAAACGCTATTGAAAAGGCCGCTGATACTTTTGGGGCCATTGATACTTTGGCATGTATGGCCGCTACGATGACGCCCAGGCACGATGTGGTGGATCTTTCGGAAGAAGAGTGGGACCGAACTCTAAGGGTGAACGTGACCGGCTCCTTCTTTGCTTGTAAATATGCAATTCCATTGATGCGGAAGGCTGGACGTGGCTCTATAATATTAACAGCATCGCAAATGGGGCAAGTGGCTTGGCCAGGATCTACAGCTTATTGCACAACAAAAGGCGCTATTTTGCAGTTGGTAAAAGGAATTGCATTAGACCATAAGGATGAAAATATCCGGTGTAATAGTATTTCGCCAGGCGGAGTGGCAACAGATCGATTGCTCGCCCGTTGGGGCGATATGGAGACGGCCGAGAAGGAGTGGGGACCCAAACATGCACTTGGCAGGCTTGGTCAGCCATTTGAGATCGCCTCCGGAGCCGTCTTCCTCGCGAGCGACGAGTCTAGCTTCATGACCGGAGCGGACTTATTACTAGATGGCGGTTATACTGCTTGGTAAAGATTGGAAATTTAAATGACAGATCTACCGATACTGGAACTTCGTCGAATTGAAGCGAATATAATCAAGCCAATTTACGACGAAATGGTTGAGCAACTCGGACAAGAGCAGGCTCAGAATATATTAGGTGCAGCGATAGAAAAGGCAGCAATTGATCAGGGGAAATCTCTAGCCGAAGGCGAAGAAAATGGCCCAAGTTTACGCGCCTTCATCTCCCTTTTTGAACGCTGGAAAATGGGCGGAGCGCTGGAAGTAGATGTACTGCATGAAGCAGATGATCAATTTGATTTTAATATTACAAGATGCAGGTATGCAGAGATGTATCAGGATATGGGAATGGGTGAAATTGGACACTTGTTGTCGTGTGGGAGAGATGGGGCCTTTTGCACTGGATATGATGCTAGGATCGAATTGGAACGAGGACAGACTATTATGGGTGGTGCTACTCATTGCGATTTTAGATATAAATTTAAGAGTGAAGTATAGAGCTACATTGGAAAATATTTTTTAAAAGTACGCCTTCGTCAAATATAAAAACGTAAATCGTGGAGTTAAGTATGGGTCCCTTGAAAGGTTTTAAGGTTTTAGAGTTAGCTGGAATTGGACCTGGTCCCATGGCCGCCATGTTATTGGCCGATATGGGGGCCACAGTTTTACGTGTTGAGAGAGTGGAGCCGGCGGCACTTGGGGTGCAACGACCTCTTAACTGCGATATTACATTGAGATCACGGAAAGCAATTGCTTTGGATTTAAAAACCAAGTTAGGGGTTGAAAAAGTATTACAGTTAGTCGAGAAATCAGATGCATTAATAGAAGGATTCCGACCTGGTGTGACCGAAAGACTGGGGCTTGGGCCAAATGAATGCTTTGCTAAAAACCCAAAACTTGTATACGGGCGAATGACTGGGTTTGGACAGGAAGGACCGATGGCTCAGGCGGCGGGGCATGATTTAAATTATATAGCGATGAGCGGCGCGCTAAGTGCAATAGGCCGCTCGGGGCAGAAACCGACGCCGCCTCTCAATTTAGTTGGCGATTATGGTGGCGGCGCATTATATCTGGTTGTTGGTGTGTTAGCTGCATTATTGGAAACACAGAAATCTGGAAAAGGGCAGGTAGTTGATGCGGCAATGGTAGATGGTGCTGCATCCCTAATGGCCGCGCCTTTTGGCATGTTTGCAGCTGGATTGCTTACTAAAAACAGAGGTGCCAATGTTTTAGATTCTGGAGCTTATTTCTATGATTCTTATGAGTGTAAGGATGGAAAGTTCGTTTCAGTTGCGGCAATTGAGGGCAAATTTCATGCGGAAATGTTCCGTTTGATGGAACTCGATATAACTGAGGTAAAAGACCAAATGGATAGACAGGATTGGCCACGACTTAAAAAAATGATGGAAATGAAATTCAAGACAAAGACGCGAGACGAGTGGACAGCGGTTATGGGGGGCAGTGATGCCTGCTTCGCACCAGTCTTAGAAATGGATGAAGTTGCCGATGATCCGCATAACTCCGAGCGTAGCACATTTATTCAAATAGATGGGATCACCCAACCTGCTCCTGCGCCTCGATTTAGCAGAACTCCTAATCCAAAACCAACTGCTCCGGTGAAAGCGAATATGGTTGAGATTGAAGATGCATTGCAAGGGTGGTTAACAACAGAAGAACTTAATTCATGGCAATAAACCAGAATAAAGGCCAATAGATGCATTATGAGCTAAGCGAGGATAACAAACGAATCCGAGACATTGTGCGCCGAGTTGCCTCGGAAAAAGTGGCTCCTCGCGCTGGGGAGATTGATGCAAAAGCTGAATACCCTCAGGACATGTTTGATTTATTGAAGGATTTGGGACTTTTCACGCTACCGTTCGACGAAAAATATGGAGGCATGAATAGTATTTTGAGTGCTTGCATTGCTATCGAAGAATTTGGAAGAGTCTGCTACAATACGGCGTATTTATTAGTTGTCCAATGGGTTCCCTTTGGGGCGATTCTAGCCGGCGGCTCCGAAGATCAAAAAGATAGATACCTACCTGGGTTAGCTGATGGCTCACTACGCGGTGCGTTTTCGACCACAGAATCTCAGAGTGGCTCTGATGTTGGCGGCATAACTACTCGTGCAGTGAAAGTTGATGGAGGCTACCAGATCACCGGAAATAAGATTTGGTGTACTAATTCCTCTGTTGCCGACTTTGTTGTTGTAGCAGCGCGCCTAGACGGTATGACGGGTAAAAGGGCGATTAATTTTTTTATTGTGGATAAGGAGAGTAAGGGTTTTTCAATTGGGGCGCCCGAAAACAAAATGGGTGCCCGAGGGATCCCTTCGTGTCCACTATTCTTCGATAATGTATTCGTAAATGAAGATGCACTGCTGGGAAAACCAGGCGAGGGTTTTGGCATTGTGATGGAGGCATTTAACATATCTCGTCCTATTATTGGGGCTCGCGGAGTTGGTTTGTCACAAGGAGCGCTGGATCATGCTTTGTCATTTGTAAGAGAGAGGAGAGCGTTTGGGGAACAAGTTGTTGATTTTCAGGGTGTGCGTTGGATGTTAGCAGACATGCATGTGCAGATTGAGGCTGCAAGAAACTTGGTCTATAAAGCAGCGGCCTCAGCCGATGCTGGTCTTGCAGGGAAAGCTTTGGCCATGGAGGCTGCTGTGGCTAAATGCCACGCGAGCGATACAGCGATGCGGGTAGCGACGGACGCGGTACAATTATTTGGCGCTGCAGGCATTTCAGCTGATTACCCTATTAATCGCTATTTTAGAGATGCAAAGGTTCTCCAAATTGTTGAAGGAACGCAACAGATACAGAGAAACATAATAAGCCGCTATTTAGTCGATGGCGTTTGATTTCTAGAACTTTGCATCCCAATATTATCAAGAGCTCCTTGCAAGATATAAGCAGCTGCAGCTTGGTCTATTTTTACTGCCCTTCTGCTTCGGGTCATATCTGCCTTTAACATCATTCGTTCAACCGCCACAGTACTCAATCTCTCATCCCAGAATGCCACTGGCATAATGAGTGTTTTGGCAAGATCAAGGGACCAATCGCGTGTTGCTTGAACTCTAGGGCCCTCTGTTCCGTCCATGTTGATAGGTAGCCCTACCACTATTCCGCCGATATGGTAATCTTTTATAATCTTTGAAAACTCTGTTGCATTGCTGCTCATTTTGGAGCGTTTTAAGGTAGTAATTGGGCTAGCAATTTTCAGTGATGGATCGGATACGGCTAATCCAATTGTTTTACTCCCCAGGTCGACACCAAGTAATCGCATACTTTCTTTCATATTTTCAGCCAATTGGTTCGGACTACAAAAATTTAGTTTGTCAGTTACCATTGGTTATGACCTTTTTAATGAAACAATGTTTGAATAAAATATATTCGTACGCATTGCGCCAGAGGCATAGTTTTCGTTAAATAAACCGGGTATAAAGCAGTTGCAGAAACTTTATACTTTTAACCAATCTAAAAAAAGGCTTAATGGATGTCATTGGATAAAGGGACAGTAAAACGGGTAGCTCAACTGGCGCGTCTTCGACTGGATGATGAGCAGCTCGAAAAGACCGCTGAAGAACTGAATAAAATTTTCGCTTGGATTGAGCAACTTGACGAAGTCGATGTTTCGAATATTGAGCCTCTAGCGAGTGTTACCGGCCATTCTTTACCAGAAAGAATGGACGAGGTAACAGATGGGAACTATCCAGACCGAGTACTAAGCAACGCTCCGGATAGGGCATCTAATTTTTTTACTGTACCAAAGGTCGTGGAATAATGAGCAGTATTTTAGATCTAGATTTGGCGTCTGCTAGAAGCGCTTTGCAAAAAAAAGAAGTTTCAGCGGTAGAACTAACAGAGACCTACCTCAGCGTAATGAGCTCGAATGACCATCTAAATTGCTACATTACCAGTACTCCCGAAAAGGCACTGGATATGGCCAGTAAGTCGGATCACCGTATTAACTCGGGCGATGCCTTGCCGTTGGACGGTATTCCGATTGCAATAAAAGACCTTTTTTGTACCGATGGCGTTCTAACAACCGCGGGATCGCATATTCTTAACGGTTTCATTCCAACTTACGAGTCTAGCGTAACAGAAAATTTGTGGGAAAATGGCGCAGTTATGCTTGGTAAGTGTAACATGGACGAATTTGCGATGGGATCAGCGAACACGACGAGCTATTTTGGGGCTGTCGAAAACCCTTGGCGGAGTGATGATAGACAAAAGAGTCCTCTTGTGCCTGGTGGATCATCTGGAGGGTCAGCCTCAGCCGTTGCGTCTCGACTTGCGCTTGCTGCCACTGGAACAGACACCGGAGGCTCCATAAGGCAACCGGGTAGTTTTTGCGGTATTGTGGGGCTCAAACCAACCTATGGGCGTTGTTCTCGTTGGGGGACCATAGCTTTCGCGTCTTCGTTAGATCAGGCTGGACCATTAACCAGAACCGTGCGTGATGCAGCTATTATGCTAAAAGCCATGGCGGGGCATGATCCAAAAGATTCTACTTCTGCGAACCTACAAGTGCCCGATTTTGAGAGTGCGTTAACCAACGATGTGCGCGGGCTTCGAATTGGAGTGCCAAGAGAGTATTTGTTGGATGGGATGCCCTCAGAAATAGAAAAGCTATTGGAAACTGGAATAGAAATGCTCCGCACCGCCGGAGCAACAATCGTAGATGTAAGTATGCCACACACGAAATTTGCCCTTCCAACGTATTACATAATTGCACCTGCCGAAGCGTCGTCTAATTTGGCTCGATATGATGGTGTTCGATACGGACTACGAATAGAAGGTGATAACCTAGACGACATGTATGAAAAAACACGCAGCGTTGGTTTTGGTGCCGAGGTTAAGCGACGAATATTGATCGGTACCTATGTTCTTTCTGCTGGGTATTATGATGCCTATTACCTAAAAGCTCAGCGGGTAAGATCCCTTATCAAACAGGATTTTGATTTGGTATTTGACAATGTTGATGTTTTATTAACCCCCACGGCACCATCCGATGCATTTGCTATTGGAGAGAATGACGATGATCCAATAAAAATGTATCTGAACGATATTTTTACTGTGCCTGCTAGCTTAGCTGGAGTGCCGGCTATTTCGGTGCCTGTTGGATTGTCAAAAAACAAGTTGCCATTAGGATTGCAAATCATTGGTAAAATGTTTGACGAGGAATTAGTCCTTCGAGTTGGGGGAGCCTTAGAAGGAATGGCAGGCTTTAAGTCTCGTCCTGCGGGAGGAGCCTAAAATGGCACAACTTTTAAAAGGAGAGACGGGCGAGTGGGAGATTGTTATTGGTCTGGAGGTTCATGCACAAGTTAGTTCAGAAGCAAAGCTATTTTCCAGTGCGGCTACAAAATTTGGTGCAGAGCCTAATAGCCAAGTCTCTCTGGTAGATGCTGCTATGCCCGGCATGTTGCCAGTAATAAACAAAGAATGTGTTCGACAAGCGATTAAGACTGGCTTGGGTATTAATGCCAAGATTAATCTTTTTAGCGTTTTTGACCGTAAAAATTATTTCTACCCCGATTTGCCGCAAGGGTATCAAATTAGTCAATTCAAGCAGCCGATTGTGGGTGAAGGTTTTTTGGAAATTGAGGTCAGCGACGGGGCTAAAAAAATAGGAATTGAGAGGCTACACTTAGAGCAAGATGCCGGAAAGTCTATACACGATCAACATCCATCAAGGAGCTTTATTGATCTGAACCGGTCAGGTGTTGCTTTAATGGAAATTGTTTCAAAGCCGGATATTAGGTCAGGCGAGGAAGCTGGAGCATACCTGAAAAAATTGAGATCGATAGTCCGCTATTTGGGAACTTGCGATGGAAATATGCAAGAGGGATCTCTTCGCTGTGATGTGAATGTCTCTGTTCGAAAGCCAGGTGAGGAACTTGGAACTCGCTGTGAAATAAAGAATGTTAATTCAATTCGATTTGTCCAACAGGCTATAGAATATGAGGCGCGACGCCAAATTGAAATTATAGAGGATGGTCATTTAATTAATCAGGAAACGAGGCTTTTTGACCCTAATAGAGGGGAGACGCGTTCTATGAGATCAAAAGAGGAGGCCCATGATTATAGATATTTCCCTGATCCGGATCTTCTGCCGTTGAAATTTGATGATGCCCTAGTCCAAGCTATCGCCAGCGATATGCCTGAGTTACCGGACGCCAAAAGAACTCGATTTATAGAGGAATATGAGTTGTCGGAAGCGGATGCAACACTGCTGGTAGAGGAGCGAGAAACGGCAGAATTTTACGAAGAAATGGCAGCCGGTCGTGATAAAAAATTATCAGCGAATTGGTTGGGGACAGAGCTATTTGGGGCGCTAAATAAAGAGGGTTTAAGTCTTGCTGAAAGCCCAATTACAGCTGAATCACTGGGACGTTTAATAGAACTCATTAGTGATGGGACTATCTCAGGCAGGATAGCAAAAGATGTTTTTGTCGATATGTTTGAAAGTGGTGAAGACGCTCTGGATATTGTGGAAAGAAAGGGACTTACCCAGATCTCTGATGCTGGAGCGATATTAGAATTAGTAGAGTCGGTTATTTCTGATAATGCATCCAAGGTGGCTGAATTCAGAAATGGTAAAGATAAATTATTTGGTTTTTTCGTGGGCCAAGTAATGAAGAAGAGTCAAGGTAAAGCTAACCCCAAGCTGGTGAATAACTTATTAAAGGATAAATTGGGGTAACATGTAAGCCAAAACCACTAATGCCCTAGTAGGGAGCGCCAAAATGCAAATTAAAACACTCCTCTCGCTCGAAGTTGCGGATAAGATAGTTGATCAAGCTTTGCAACTTGGTTTGATCGAAGAAATGCATCCCCTCGCAGTGGCGGTATTAGATAATGGAGGACATCCGGTTGTTGTGAAACGGCAAGACGGCGCTGGAATAATGCGTTGTGATATTGCTATTGGCAAAGCTTGGGGGGCATTGGGAATGGGAATGCCTAGTAAACTTATAAGAGATAGATTATCGGATAGGCCCTCCTTTCAGAGTGCACTCGCGGCGGTATCGACGGGAAGGTTTGTACCAGTGCCAGGTGGAGTGTTAATTAATGATGGAAATAATGAAACCATAGGAGCTGTTGGCGTCAGCGGCGATACCTCAGATAAAGATGAATATTGTGCGATCCAGGCAATTTTAGCAGCGAGTTATAAGCCGGATCCACCGCTACCATCGGAAGCTTGGCGCGAGTCAAATTTGTGATCTATTATTAAAAGGATTAGGCCATTCGTTGTTTTTCTGAATATAAAGAAAGTTAAAGTTGCACGTTGATCCAAATTTAACCGCGATTGCTATCGTCTTTTCTGTGGCATTACTTTGCGGTCTGCTATTAATGAGGTTTAAACAGCCCGCAATAGTGGGATATATTCTGGCTGGCATGATCCTTGGGCCTTCAGGTTTTGGGATCATAGAAGAGACCGATGCGGCCAAGACACTGGCAGAACTTGGTGTATTACTCTTGCTGTTTTTGATTGGAATGGAGTTAAGTTTAAGAGCCTTCAAGACGGTTTATAAAATAGCCTTTTTAGTGGTTTTCATTCAGATCGTTCTCTCTGTATTTATAACATCAACCATGGGTTGGGTGATGGCATGGACAACCCAGCAAGGAATTCTTCTTGGGTTCGTCTTAGCCGTTTCAAGCACAGCCGTAACAGTAAAGGTATTAGACGATATTGGAGAATTAAGGACTCAATTTGGCAGAATTACAGTAGGTGTTTTAATAGCTCAGGACCTTGCCGTCGTTGCAATGCTTTTAATAATTGAGGCGCTTAATCCTAATACATCATTTGACTATTCTATAGTATGGCGAACAGCGATTGCCTTAGCAATAGTTGGTGGATTGATCAAATTTTTATCGAGGCGTGAGCGTATGCGCTTACCTCTTCGGTCGGCTTTTGGCGTTGACCGGGAGGTAGTTCCTATCGCTGCTCTGGCATTTTGTGGTGTTTGTGCTACAGCATCGGGTCTTATGGGATTATCGACGGCATTTGGCGGTTTTTTAGCAGGCTTGGTCGTAGGCAACTCTTCGGAGCGACAAATCGTTTTGAGAGGCACCCGTCCGATACAAAGCGTATTACTAGTTGTATTTTTCTTGTCTGTCGGCCTGTTGATTGACATTAAATTTTTCTTTGAGCAACTGGGAACTCTATTGGTTGTCTTTATTTTGGCTACCGTTGCAAAAGGACTTATAAACATAATTGCATTGCGGATCTCGGGGCAGCCATGGGAACAGTCTGTCATTGCAGGGGTTACGCTGGGCCAGATTGGTGAATTCGCATTTGTTATAGCAAGCGTTGGCTTGACTGTGGGGGCTATAGATACTGATGGTTATAAAATTGCGGTTGCAGTCATTGCACTTAGCTTGATGTTAGGACCTATATGGGTAGCTTTGGAAAGACGCTTGAGAGCCGCTGAGGATTTGGGTGAACGGCTTGCTGCAGGTGAGCAAACCGTTAGATCGTGCCTCAACGAAAAATTCATAGAGTTGAGTGACCAGCTGCCAAAATTTAGGACGAGATTTGGAAGTGTTACGCTAAACCTTTTTAGAAAAGCTAAGTCCTTTTTTGGGCAAATCTATTCAAAACGGAAGCCCTAATTGGTGCATCACGCGTGAGGAATAATTTGATCTTTGGTCGTTAATGGATAATCCTAATTTATATTTTGAGAGGAGTTGGGCATGGGAATTAAACGTTTCATGGTCCCGGGCGAAATGGAACCGGTCAGCCATTATTGTCATGCCGTCAGGGCCGGCCGTCATATTTGGTTATCTGGCATGGTTGGAGTTGCTGCAGATGGATCAATACCAAATGATACTGCTGCACAATTTGATATAGCTCTCAAAACAATCGATAATTGTTTGAGGTATGCGGGTGGCTTGCCGCACCAAATCATAAAAGTGCAAGTTTTTATGACGGATATTAAGGAACGCGAATTAATTAATCCTGCCCGGATCGAATATTTTGGAGACAATAGGCCAGCCTCTACTTTAGTCGAGGTGTCTGCACTTGTGGACCCAAGAATGAAAGTAGAAATCGAAGCTGTCGCTTATTTAAATGCCTGAAGAATACTGAAGAGGAGAGGAATATGTCTATTAAACGTCATATGGTACCTGGAATGAGAGAACCTGTTAGTCATTTTTGCCATGTTGTGCAAGCTGGTGATACGATTTGGCTTTCCGGGATGACAGGAGTTGCAGATGATAAGTCGATTCCGGAAAGTACAGTTGAACAATTTGACCTCGCGATGGCAGCACTGGACAAAGCTTTAACGGCTGCGGGTGGAAATTCCAGTCAGATTGTAAAGGTTCAAGTATTCATGACTGATATAAGGGAGAGAGAATTAATAAATCCGGCTAGAATAAAATACTTTGGTGAACACAAACCGGCGTCAACCTTGGTTGAGGTGACTGGGCTAGTAGATCCGAGAATGAAAGTAGAGATTGAGGCCGTCGCCTATATAGGTGCGTAAATAAAGACACGATCAATTAGTCATTCATCCAATAGGGTGTAGGACCGTATATTTTTAATAAAAAATCAACGAAAGCTCGTACTTTGGGCGATAGGTGTCGGCTAGATGGGTAAACCGCATATATAGGAAGGTCTTCCCTAACAATATCCTCGAGTAGCGGGACAAGTTTTTTCTCTTTCACATAAGTGCCTGCTATATATTCTTGGGTCATTCCCAAACCGCCTCCAGCGAGGAGTGCTGCCAAGATGCCGTCGCCATCGCTTACTGTTATAGACCCTTTTGCCTTCATAACTTTTTCAGTCCCATCAGCAAGAAAATGCCAATCATTCAATTGATTGCCAGGCGGCCAGGTAATAAGTCTATGGGCCTTTAAATCCTCTATTGACGTGGGGGTTCCGTTTTTTTCTAAATACTCAGGTGCTGCCGCAATGTATCGGCGGTTTGGTGCTAAGCGGCGCGCTATGAGGCTTGAGTCTTTTAGTTGTGATATCCGTATAGCCAGATCGATACCTTCGTCAACTAGATCAACAATTCTATCGACTACCTGCACCTGAACTTCAACCTTTGGGAACTCATCTAGAAATTTTGGCAGGTGAGGTGTTATATGCCGATGGGCAAAAGTGACTGGAGCTGTGATTTTTAAAAGACCTCTGGGAGCTGCATGAGTACTTGATATAGCGATCTCCGCCTCTGCGACATCTGCGATAATTCTTTTACATCGCTCGTAATATGCAGTGCCTTCTTC
>Ga0114933_10002913_pt1 | contig 17161 bp, 13 predicted proteins | sample 4SBtaG_FD_89691 | JGI IMG/M metagenome (GOLD analysis project Ga0114933, IMG submission 89691) | Deep subsurface microbial communities from Kolumbo volcano to uncover new lineages of life (NeLLi) - 4SBTROV12_W25 metaG | ecosystem: Environmental > Aquatic > Marine > Volcanic | place: Kolumbo... | reverse complement strand
TGCCGTCACCATCGCTGTCGGCGTAGTAGGTGTCGCCGTCGGTCGGGTTGTCGTCGACGGTGCCATTGCAGTCGTTGTCTGCGCTGTCACAGACCTCGGTGCCGCCGGGGTAGCTCGTCGCGTCCAGGTCGTCGCAGTCCGTGTTGTCCTCGACGTAGCCGGTCGGCTGGTAGCACTCGACGTCGCTGGTCGCGCTGTCGCCGTAGCCGTCGCTGTCCGCATCGCGGTACCAGGTCGTCGCGTCGACTGCGTCGTCCTCGTCGATGTCGCCGTCGCAGTCGTCGTCGTGGCCGTCGCAGTACTCGTCCGCACCGGGGTAGGTGTCGCCGTCGGTGTCGTCGCAGTCGGTGTCGTCGCCGACGTAGCCGCTGGGCTGGGTGCAGGCGGGGGTGGTGACGTCCACGTCTCCGAAGCCGTCGCCGTCCGTGTCGGCGTACCAGGTGGAGGCGTCGGAAGCGTCGGGCTCGTCGACGTCGCCGTCGCAGTCGTTGTCGATGGTGTCGCAGACTTCGATCTCGCCCGGGTTGGCCAGGGGCTCGGAGTCGTCGCAGTCTCCGCCGACCTCGGCGTAGCCGGTGGGCAGGGAGCAGGCTTCGGTAGGCAGGTCGCTGTCGCCGAAGTCGTCCTCGTCGATGTCGACCCAGTACGTGGTGGTCACGCCCTCGTCGACGCCGGCGTCGCAGTCGTTGTCCGCCTCGTCACAGACCTCGGGGTTGCCGGGCCAGGCGAAGGCGTTCGTGTCGTCGCAGTCGAGATCGTTGGTGACGTAGCCGGCGGGCTGGGTGCACGCGTCGTCCGAAGCGTCGGGGTCGCCGAAGCCGTCGAGGTCGCCGTCGGCGTAGTACGTGGTGGTCACGCCCTCGTCGATGTCGCCGTCACAGTTGTTGTCGATCTCGTCGCAGACCTCGATGTTGCCCGGGTAGCTCGCGGCCTCCCCGTCATCGCAGTCATTGCCGTTCGGCACGTAGCCGGCGGGCTTCTCGCACGCGTCGGTGGAGGCGTCGGGATCACCGAAGCCGTCGGCGTCGGAGTCCTGGTAGAACGTCGACGTCACGCCTTCGTCGATCAGATCGTCGCAGTCGTTGTCGTTGGCGTCGCAGATCTCCGTCGCGCCCGGGTTCACCGAGACGTCGGAGTCGTTGCAGTCTTCGCTGGCCGGGTAGCCATCCCCGTCTTCGTCAACGGCGGTGCCGCTGTCTGCGTTGGGGATGCCGCTGTCACCGAGGGTGCCTGCGTCGGTGTCCTTGTCGCTGTTGCATGCGACGAGGGCGGCAAGTGCGAGAGCAATACTGATCGGGCGGACCATTCGTTCCTCCGGCGCCTCTTCTAAGGCGCACTACGCGCAGGGGTCGAGTAGTCGGCCATCTTAGCGTCCCAAACGGGGGTGGGAAACAAGGAAAACCGCTCTGCAAGCGGCTTGGAAGACTTACAGCAACAGGCCGAAGCGCAGGCCGCGGTCGCTGACCCGCGCCTTGGGTACAGACACACACCTCAGCACGGCCGCCAGGATCGCCGCGCCCGCGCCCAGATAAGGCGCGCGCTCCGGCGCGATGCGCGCCATTTCCAGCCTTTCTCCTGGACTTGCGGCGTCGAAGCGATCGCGCAGTCTCTCAAGGTCCTCGCCGCGGAGGGTGGAGTCATGGACTGCGTCGCCGTCCCAGAACTCCAGGCCGAGCCGGATCGCGGACAACGTCGTCGCCGTCCCGGCGACCAGGATCGTCTCCGCAGGAACGCGGGGGAGGCGAAGGTCGAACAGTGTGGTGCGCAGGTGGTCGGCGCGATCTTCCGGGGCGACGTCCTCGGTCAGGCGGACCGCTCCGACCTCGAGGGAGACGGCGAACTCCGGACTCTCGTCGCCGAAGACGAGCTCGGTGCTGCCTCCCCCGAGGTCGACCACCAGGACCGGTCCCTCGCAGTCGAGGCCGGATCGGGCGCCCAGGAAGGACAGGCGCGCTTCCTCCTCGCCGGAGACCGTCCGGACGGAGAGGCCGGTCTCAGCGCGGAGGGCCTCGAAGAAGGAGTCGGCGTCGCTCGCACGCCGTGCGCCGCTGGTCGCTACCGCTCGAATCGCGTGCGCGGGTACACCGAGGGCCTCGGCTCGAGCGACGTACTCGGTGAGCACCGCCCGGGCGGCGACTTTGCGGTCTTCCCGGAAGCGGCCGCCGTCGCCCAGCCCTCGGGCCATGCCGACCACGCGGGCCTCGTCGTGCAGGACGCGGTCGCCGTCGACGACAGTCAGCAGCAGGGAGTTGCTGCCGATGTCGATGGCCGCTCTCACCAGTCGGTGCGCGGGGACCAGGCCGGGTTCGACCAACCGCCGGTCGAGGTGACCGGGACCTGGTGCCTGCCGTCCTCGGTGCTCATCCAGATCTGGCTCTTGCCGGTCCGGGTGGAAGCGAAAGCGAGGTACCGGCCGTCCGGGGACCACGTCGGATCCTCGTTGTTGCCCTGGTCCTGGGTCACCCGATCCATGCCCTTCCCGTCGGTGCCGACGGTGAACACGTCGTAGTGCCCGTCGCGCCCGACGAAGGCGATGCGGTCGCCCAGCGGGGACCAGTCCGGGTCCGTGTTGTGGCTCCCCTGGAAGGTCACGCGGTGGGCCTCTCCACCGTCGACGCCCATCACGTAGATCTGGAGGCCTCCGCTGCGCTCGCTGGCGAAGGCGATCTGCGCGCCGTCCGGGCTGAAGGTCGGCGCGACGTCGATCCCCGGCGCCTTGGTGAGCTGCCCGATGGCTTCGCCGGTGGGCGAGATTCCGAAGATGTCGGTGTCGCCTCCGCTCGTGAGCGTGAGCGCGAGCTTGTCGCCCGCCGGGTGCCATGCGGCGCCGATGTTCACGCCTCGGCGCGAGGAGATCCGCTTCACGGAGCCCTTGACGAGGTCCGCGAGGAAGAGGTCCGGGTTGCCGCTCCGGTAGCTGGTGAAGGCGATGCGCGCGCCCTCCGGTGACCACGAGGGCTGCAGGTTGATCGAGCCGTTGCGCGTGATCGGCGTGACCCCGTGGCCGTCGATGTCGACGAAGGCGATCTCCTTGTTCCCGCTCGCCTTGGTGACCGCCGCGATGCGGGTGGTGAAGATGCCGGGCTCGCCGGTCACGAGTCGGATGATCTCGTCGGCGATGCGGTGGCCGATCCGTCGCCCCGAGGAGCGGGGAGCCGTGAAGCGCTTGGCGCCGAGCTTCCGGGTGCCGGGCACGTCGTAGACCCAGATCTCGGCGGCCACACCGCCATCCGTCGCGGACAGCGAGGTCTTCGCCAGGACGACCGGATCCGGCACCTTCCAGTCCTCGAAGGAGAACTCGCCGAGCTTGATCCCGGCGTCGGGTGCCTCGGTGTAGGCGTCGGGGTCGATGACCTTGAAGAAGCCCGACATCTCCAGGTCGTTGCGAATGACCTCCCACAACAGCTGGGTGTCCTTGTCCCCTCCTCGGGGGCGCGGGATGGCGATGGGGATGTCCTGCTTTCCGGGCTTGATCACCTCGACGATGCCGGATCCGATCGTGACCTGGTCCTCGGCCTGGACCGGGAGGAAGGCCAGGGCGAGGAGCCCGAGGAGGACCGCTGCGAGGCGCTTCACTGAGCATCCTGGGACCGGAAACGCATCGGGAACCAGTCCTCGTCGTTGGGCATGATCTCGGCGGGGGGAGCGGGCACGGAGGAGGTCAGGCGGATGGCCCGGGCGGCGGCGTTGTCGAAGCTCGGGTTTCCGCTGGACTGGGACACCTTGAAGTCCAGGACCTTTCCGCTGCGGTCGATCTTCACGAGCAGGGTCGTGGCCAGCTCCGGGTCGTCCTGGAGCGGGTTGAAGCTGGTGATGACGACGCCGCGCACCTTGCCCATCCAGGCGGCGAGGATGGGATTGCCGACAGCCCTCGCGCTCGTCCCCTGTGCGCCCTCGATGCCCTCGGCCGAGGTCTTCTGACGGTCCTTGGCGTCCTCGCCCTCGGACAGGGCCGCGAGCGCCTTCTGGCGATCGATGATGCGCTGCCGCTCGGCGGCGTCGAGGCCCTTGGGCGCTTCGGCCTCGGGCTCGAACCTGACCAGCTCGCTGTCGGTCTTCACGACCTCCTTCACCGGCTCCGCGACGCCCTCCTGCGCGGGTGCGGCGACCGCCTCCTTCTGCGGCATGTTCTCGGCCTTGGGGAGGGCTGCGAGGCTGACCTCCATGACCTCGTCGGGGTCGAACATGGGCCCCGATCGGGGCGCGCAGTTCGCGGCGAAGACCAGCAGCAGGACCGCGCCGACGTGCAGGCCGATCGAGGCCGGCAGCGCCTTGCCCGGGTTCCACGGTGTGGGCCTCAACAGCGACTTCATTCGGGCTGCGTGACCAGTCCGACCTTGCCGATGCCGGCGTCCTTCGCCATGGCCATCAGGTCCATGACCTGCTGGTAGGGGATCGCGCCGTCGGCCTTCACGAAGACCGTCGCCTCGGGGTTGGCCTCATGAATCGCCTTCAACTTCCTCTGCATCTCATCAGGATCATAGGACGTCTTGTCGATGTAGAGGTTCCCTTCCGAGTCGATTGACAGCACGACCTGGTCGTCGGCACCGGTAAGAGGCGGTGCTTCGCTGTTCGGCAGGTCGATCTCGACCCCCTGGACCATCATCGGTGCGGTCACCATGAAGATGATGAGCAGCACGAGCATCACGTCGACGAAGGGGGTGACGTTGATCTCCGACAGCATGCCGCGGTCGTCGCCGCCCGTCATCGCCATGGCTCACCCCCTCGCGAAGTGGCGCTTGACGATGTTCAGGAAGTCCGAGCTGAAGTTGTCCATCTCGGACGCCAGCACGCGGATCCGCGCGTTGAAGTAGTTGTAGGCGATGACCGCCGGGATGGCCGCGGCCAGGCCGACCGCCGTCGCGACCAGTGCGTGCGCGATGTCCGGTCCGACGACCTGGATCGAGGCGCTGCCGGTCTCGCCGATCTTCTGGAAGGCGCGGAGGATGCCCCAGACCGTGCCGAAGAGCCCGATGAAGGGGGCCGTCGAGCCGGTCGTCGCGAGCACCGGGATGAGCCGCTCGAGGGCAGTGAGCTCGACCGTAGAGGCGCGACGCAGGGAACGGGCCAGGTTGTCGATCCCGCCCAGGTCCATGACGTTCGGACCGTCGGTCTTCTTGTCCTTCTGGGCGCTGGTCAGCTTGTGCAGCTCGACGTAGCCAGCCTTGAAGACCTCGGCGATGGGGGAGCTGGAGTAGCGACCGGCCTTCTCGTAGACCTTGTCCAGCGCGCGGCTCTGCCAGAAGAGGTCGAGGAACTCGGCGCTCTGGGTCGTGGCCGCGCGGAGCAGCATCGCCTTGTTGATGATGATGACCCAGCAGGCGATCGACATCGCGACCAGGATGAGAAGCGTCATCTGGACGATGAGGTCGGCCTCGAGGAAGAGCTCGGCCATCGAGGGGCTCGAGCTGGCCGGTGTGGCGGCGATGTACGCCCAGACGACCGAGTCCACGCCTACTGCTTCTCCACGGGGGTGCGCTCCCGCGGTCCCATCCACGAGCTCATCCCGTCGAGCACGTTGTAGATCTCGTGGGCTCCGACGCTGGTCATGAACTCCGAAGCCGCGGCGGAGCGGTCGCCGCCCTGGCACACGAAGATGAGGTGGGTCTCCTGGCCGAGGTCGCGGTAGCGGTGGGGCAGCTCGTCGACGGGGATGTGGATGGCGTGCACGCTGTGGTCCGCGTCGTACTCGGACTTGGTCCGCACATCGACCAGCTTGTAGAGGCTGTCGTCGGCGGTGAGGAGCTCCTCGGCCTTGACCGAGTCGATGTCGACCACCGCCGCGGGACCCTTGCCGGGGTCGCGCGTAAAGGAGGAGCCGCCCTTGGCAGCAGCGGCCGCGGCGCCCTCGACCGGCACGTCGCGGCCCTCGGCGCCCGCCAGCAATGAGAGCACCTGGTCCACGGACACGTGGTCGGTCTCGGCCAGCAGCACGCGATTGTCCTTGTCGATGACGTAGACGGCGTCGCGGCACAGGGGGCGGAGCTTTCGGCTCACACCGAAGGCGCGGGCGGTCAGCGCGAGCGTGTCGTAGAGGAAGTGGATGTCGACGCGCAGGTGCGCGCGCAGGTCGCGCAAGCGGTCGGTCGGCGCGGTGTTCACGCCGTAGACGACCGCGTCGAGCTCCTCGAACTGGGCCTTGGCCCCGTCCAGTGAGCGGAGGTAGGCCTCGGTCTCGCTGCTCTCCTCCTTGAAGAAGACGAGCACGACGTTGAGATGCCCGCGGAAGTCGCGGATCTTCACCCACGTGCCCTCGTCGGCTGTCAGGGACAGCGGCGGGACTTCGTCTCCAGCAGAGAGCGGCGCGAAGCGGAGCATGTCTCGGACGACCGACATGGTTCCTCGGAACGAGTCAGCGCTCCACTAATGGGGTTCGACGACTTCGGCCTCCTCGACGGAGGGCCCGGCGAGCAGCTTCGGCGCGGTCGTGCGCGCATGGTCTTCGAGCAAGGCCTTCATGCGCCGGCCCTGGCTCTTCATCCGCCGGTTCGCCGCATAGGCGGAGATGCCCGTCGCCAGGCCCGGGACCCACCGAATCCCCTTGCCCAGGACGCTCCAGAGCGCGCGGGTCGCGACCTTGCGGGCGATCCAGGCAGCCATCTCCTTGCTCTCCGGGAGCTGGGCTGCGGCGGTCTGGGGGAGATCCTTGACCCGCACCTCCATCTCCTCGGGCAGCTCGATCTTCCAGGCCGCGGCCACCGTCTTCCACATCACGACGTAGCCGGGGCCGCGCTCCGGGTCGTGGCCGTAGAGCACGCACAGCCTCTGGGCCAGGCGGAGCACATGGACCACGCTGGCCAGGGCCTCGGGTGGGACCCCGATGGCTCCGGCCGCGCCTCCGGCCGCTCCGATCGCGGTGGCGTCGCGGCGGGCGAGCTCGATCAAGGCGTCGGCGGCGATGCCGAGCTCCTCGACGGTCGGGTGGTGGTCGATGTCGACGAAGGGCACGCCGGCGTCGCGGAGGTCGCTCTTGACCTCCTCGGTCTCCAGGCTGGCCGCCGCGTAGATCGCGGTGAGCAGGTCGGTCTCGAGGCGCTCGTCGGCGGCCTCCTTCACATCGTCCCAGACGCTCACGGGCACTCCTGGTTGGATCGTACGAAGGCCGCCCCTCGTTCATTGTGGGCGAGCAGCGTCCAACAGGAGGACTCGACCGCCGCCGGGATCAAGGTGTTCCCGTGAAAGGTCTCGAGCAAGAGCAGTCCGTCGGCTTCGGCGACCCTCGCCTCCCAGCCCGCCCCTGCGCGCGAGGCGAGCACGTAGTTTGCGAAGGTGGCGTCATCGAAGATCCAGGTCCGGATGTCCATCGATGTCCTCGCCTCCGGGTACACCCAGTTGATGTAGCCACCGTACTCCGGTGCGTTGAGGACCCTCTGCACCCCGGCGGTGCGCAGCTGCTCGACGAGGTCGACGGGGGTGTCGTGGTGAAGCGGCTCGGGTAGCGGCCGCACGAGGCGTGCGAAGAAGACAAGCCAGGCGATGCCGAGGGCCCCGGCGAGGGGCTTGACCAAGCGGTTGCCCTGGTCCGGGCTCATCGATTCGGCGACGCGGCGTGCGAGAGGGACGGCGGTCGCCAGCCCGAACCAGGCGATGAAGCGCGTGCCGCTCAAGGCGAGGTAGGCAAAGGCTGCCAGGACCAACAGATCCGCCCACGGCCGCTGCTTGTCCTGCGTTCCGGCGAGGATCCACCAGCCTCCGAGCACGACCAGGAAGCGGAAGCCCTCGAAGGTGTTGGGGTCGGGCGGGTACCACTCGACGAAGTCTCGCTGGCGCGGCAGATCGCTGTTCTCGACCACGTAGAGCCAGATGGCGGGACCGTAGGGGCCGAGGCAGGCGCCGACGAACAGTCCCGCGGCCACGAGGCCCGGCGTGCGCCAGTCCTCTCCGTCGATCCGTCGGCCGAGTGCCGTGAGCGTGAAGAAGACGACGCCGGCGCCGAAGCTGCCGTGCAGCGCTCCCCACAGGGCGCCGGCGCTGACGGCCAGCGCGACGGTGGCCGCCCGTCCACGCTCGCTCGCCACCCACCAGATCAATCCGGCGAACACGGGGAAGACCCAGGTCTGGCCCCGGACCACGGTGTTCTGGAGGAGCAGCGCCCAGCAGACGAAGCCGGCCACTGCGGCGGCTCGTCGATCGAAGCCCGAGGCGATGCCGGCGCGGATCACAAAGAGCACCGCTGCGGCGACCGCGGCTCCGTTCAGCAGGCGCAACCCGTTCAGGCCGATGAGCTCGTGCAGGTGGTACGCCGCCAGCGAGAAGCCCCAGGTGCCGTTCACGAAGGGCGTGCCCTCGGCGGTCCACGTGAAGGTCTCGGTCTCGAGCAGCGCGCCGTGCTCGGCCATCCAGCGGCCCATCGACAGGTAGATGTGCAGGTCGTTCGTCGTGACCGGCAGGGATCCGGTGTAGAGCAGCGCGACCGCGACGACGCTCCAGGCGAGCAGGTCTCCGGTCGAGCGCACCTAGTTTCCTCCGACGCGCACTAGATTCGAATCACCAGATCGAGGCCGGCCTCTGCGCGCCATGCGACGAAGGCGGTGTCGCCGGTGCGTTCCCCGGTGTCCATGCCCACCAGGGCCGCGCCCGCGATCGAAGGGCGCAGCGCGAAGCTGTCCGCGATCCGGATCGCGACGGCGAACTCGGCCCGAGGCGAGGGCCAGACGAGGTCCTGGACGAGCGCTCTGCGGCCCGATGCGGTCGGGGCTTCGAGGCGCGTGTGGACCCAGACCGCGCCCAACCCCATACCGAAGGAGGGCAACAGGACGGGGTGACCCTCGGCCCCCCAGCGCAGGCCGATGCGTAGGGCCCACTGCTGCTCGCTGCCGTCGAGGGCCGGGGCCTCCAGCAATCGGCTGGGATCCACCAGGCGATGGCTCGCCCCGTGGGCCTCGAGCACGACCGCTGTGCCCGGCTTGGTGCGGCGCTCGGCGGACAGACCCATGCCCGGGCCCGGTCCCCACGCCGCCGAGGTACCGCCCAGCGGAAGGGCGGCGCCGCCCTCGAGGGCCAGGGTCCAGGTCCAGGTCGGCGGCTCGCGCACGCCCTCGATGGTCCCGAGGTCGTCGGAGGCGAAGGCCATCGTCGGCAGGAGCAAGAGAGCCGTCATCCGGCCGATGGTATCGCCGTGTACGATTCGGCCATGCGTGTACTGGTCAGCGGGGGAGCGGGCTTCATCGGCGCCGTCACCGTCCGGCGGCTCGTCGGTCGCGGCCACACGGTCGTGGTCCTGGACGACCTCTCCACCGGGCGCGCCGAGGCGCTGCCCGACGAAGTCGAGCTCCACCGAGGCGATGTCCGCGATCAGCTCGCATGTCGCCGCGCGGTCGAGGGCTGCGATGCCCTGGTTCACCTCGCCGCGCTGTCTGCTGTGCCCGAGTCCTTCGCCGATCCGCTGCGCTACGAGGGCGTCAACGACGGAGGCACCGCCTGCATCCTCGACGCGGCCTGGTCGGCCGGGGTGCGACGGGTGGTGCTGGCAGGAAGCGCAGCCGTCTACGGCGAGGGTGGCGAGCGGCCGCTCCGCGAGGAGGATCCATTTGATCCCCGATCGCCCTATGCCGCCAGCAAGGTCGCCATGGAGGCCCTCGGTCGCGTCTACGCACATCGCGGCATGGCGCTCACGATCCTGCGCTACTTCAACGTCTACGGGCCGGGGAGCACGAGCCAGGCGGTGGTTCCAAGCTTCGTCCGCCGAGCGACGGCCGGCCTGCCGCTGGAGATCGAGGGAGACGGGCACCAGCTCAGGGACTTCGTGCATGTCGACGACGTCGCGCGCGCCAACGTGCTCGCGCTGTACGGCCAGGCCGGCACGATCAACATCGGCAGCGGCCTCGGGCGGTCGATCCTGGAGCTCGGACAGCGCGTCCGGGCGCACCACGGGCGGTGTGAGCTCCGCTTCGTGCCTGCCCGGGAGCAGGAGCTTCGCAAGAGCGTCGCCGACATTCGGAGGGCGCAGGATCTGCTCGGTTGGGTCCCTCGAATCGAGCTCGAGGAGGGACTCGTCCGCCTGCTCCGTCGCGGACTCGGCGTGCATCTTGCAGCGGGGGGCAGTTAGGGGTTCGACAGTTCCCCGAACCTGGAGCCCGACCCGTGAATCTGGAATCCGCCCTCAGCCTCCAAGGAGACGAGCGGCTGCAGGCGCTCGCCCGCCTCGCGGACCAGCTGACCCAGGCTGCCGATGCCGGCGAGGAGCCCGACGGGCTCGCGCCCACGGTGTCCGCCCTGCTCGAGGTCGTCGGAGGCGCCGACGGCAGCGCCCAGCTTCGAATGCTCGTGGGCGAGGCGCTGGGGCGCCTCGGCGACCCCCGCATCGTGGGTCCCGGCGACGAGGGCTACTGGGCCCGCGTCGAGCTCGACCTGGGGGACGTGCACGTGGGGCGCTACCCGGTCACGATCGCCGAGTGGCGGAAGTTCGTGTCCGAGGGCGGCTACGAGGACGACGACATCTGGGACGACGAGGGCCTGGCCTGGAGGGACTCCACAAACCGGCGCCTGTGGCCCGAGCTGGCCGCGCGAGACTCCGTGCGCCACCTGGTCGTTCCGAACCAGCCCGTCGTCGGCGTCTGCTGGCATGAGGCTCGGGCCTATGCCTCCAAGCACGGCGCCCGCCTGTTGAGCTTCTCGGAGCGGATGGAGGTCGCGCGCGGCAACGAGAAGCGGCCCTACCCCTGGGGCGAGCCCTTCGGGAGCGGCAACGCCAACACCCGCGAGGAGGTCCTCGGCAAGCCCTGTGCGGTCGGACTCTTCGCAGGCGACCGCACGCCGGAAGGGGTCTACGACCTGGCCGGCAACGTCGCGGAGTGGACCGCCGATCGCGTCGGCGACGAGTGCGTCATCCATCCGGGCAGCTGGGAGCAGCCCTCGATGGCCTCGTGGGCCAAGGCCCGCGAGCTGGCCCGCAAGGGCACCCGCGGCGCGGACCTGGGCTTCCGCATCGCCCGCGACGCCGACGAGGCCTGAGGCCTCCTACTTCTTGCGTTCGTCGACCTCGACGATCTCGAACTGGACTCGACGGTTGGCGGAGCGGCCGACCTCGGTGTCGTTGCTCTCGATCGGTTCGCTCGCGCCGTAGCCCTCGGCCACGAGCCGGCTCTTCTTGACGCCCTGGTCGACCAGGTAGTCGCGCACTGCCTGAGCGCGGCGCTGACTCAGCTTCAGGTTGGTCTCTTCCGTACCCACGTTGTCCGTGTGGCCCTGGATCTCGACGCGGACGATCTGCGGGTTCAGGAGCAGCACGTTGGCGACCTCGTCCAGCAAGGCGTGCGAGGCGGCCTGGATCGTGGCGCGGCCCGTGTCGAACTGGACCTTCTGCAGGATCACGACCTCGCCCTCGGAGACCTCGACCCGGGTGTCCTTGAGCTGGATCTCGACGGCCTCGGGGGCCTCGCCGGGGGCGATGACGAACTCGGCGCGCCCGGCGCCGAGCTCGGGAGCCTGTGCGACCACGGTCCACTCGCCCGGACGAAGCTCCGTGCTGGCGACGCCGCTCGCGTCCGCCGTCAGGGCATCGACCTTGACCGGGCCGACGAAGCGGACCTCGGCGGCGAGCGGCTCTCCCTTGTCGGTCTTCACGGTGACCTGGACGGGCTGGTCCACGAAGTCGAGGCGGAGGGTCCGTGTCTGGTTGCCTCCGACCGTCTCGAGGACATCGCTGCGGGAGACGTAGCCCTTGGCCGAGACCTCGACGGCCAGATCGCCGTCCGGCGCCTCGCCGAGCACCACGGTGCCGCCGTCGGGGGTGGTCGTGGTGTCGCCGTCGATCGACACGGTCGCGCCTGCGATCGGGTTGCCGTCGACGTCCTGGACCGCGATGACGAAGGCACGCTCATCGGCCGCGAGGACCTCGAGCTCGAAGGCCACGTCGACGAGGGACTCCTGCCCGGGTTCGACGGCCACGTCCTCCTGCTCGATGCCGTGGCTCTCGCTCGAGGCGACGACGGTCCACCCGCCGGGCTCGAGGTAGAGGACGCGCTCGCCGTCCGGACCGACGCGGACCGGGGCCAGCACGGCGGGGCCGTAGGCGCGGATCAGCGCGTCCACCGGGTCGCCGCTCGAGGTCTTCGTCTTGACGTTCACGGTGCCGGCCAGCCACTGGAGCAGCACGTCGAGGTCGTTGTCACCTTCGGACAAGGTGACGGGACTGATGCTCTTGTACTCGAAGAGGGTGCCGACCACCTCGACGGTCGCTTCTGTGGGGGCGAGGCCTTCGATGCGCAGGGTTCCACCGGTCGAGGTCGAGCCGATCGGCTCGCCGTCGAGCGCGATGCGGGCGCCCTCGATGGGGTTGCCCTTGGGGTCCTCGACCGTGACGGCGAGGGCGGCGTCACCGGCCTCCTCGCGCAGCACCGCGGAGATGAGGATCAAGCTGGTCTCATCCGCTTCGACCTGGACCTCGCGGACCTGGAGGCCGAGGCTCTCTGCGCTCACGCCGACGATCCATTCGCCGGGGGGCAGCTCGAAGAAGGCCTCGCCGTCCGGGCCTACCGCCTGCGTGTCGATGGGCGAGGGGCCCTCGAAGCGCACCTTGGCGTCGATGGGCACCTCGCCGCGGCCGCGGGTGACGACCTGGAGGGTGCCGGGCTTCCAGTCCAGGGTCACGACGACCTCGCGGACGCCGTCCACGAGCTCGATCGCGATCGGGTCGCTGTCCAGGAAGCGCTCGCCCGAGAGCCGGAGCTCCTTGGCGCCGGGGGTCAGGCCGGACATCGAGAAGGACCCGCCGTTGCTGGTGCGACCGAAGTTCTTGCCGTCGAGCTCCACGCGAGCCCCGGGCACGGGTTGGCCGTCCGGGTCGACGACCGTGAGGCGCAGCTCGGCGGCACCCTCGGCCTCGGTCAGCGCCACATCGACGACCTGGAGGACCTTGCGCAGCGGATCGACCACGACCTCGCGCTCCTGGGCCCCGTAGCGCTCGGAGCTGACGACCACGTTCCAGCTGCCCTCGTCCAGGACGACGAGCTTCTCGCCGGTGGGTCCGACGCTCTCGGCTGAGAGGACCTCGGGCCCGAAGAAGCGGACCTGGGCGTCGGGCACGATGGTGCCTTCGGCCGTCCGCACGCGGACCTGGACCGAGCCCGACGGGCGCTCCAGGACGAGGGTCTCGGCCTCGGCGGTCGAGACCAGGACCGGGTCGACCTCTTCGAAGTCATCGGCCGCCACGAGCACGGCGTGGTCGCCCTCGGTCACACCCTCGATGCGGAGTGTGCCGCCGTTCCCGCTGCTTCCGAAGTCCCGGCCGTCGACAGACACGCGCGCGTCGACGCCTTGGGACTCGGGATCGATCAAGACGAGATCGAGGCTCCCTTCACCGTCGCTCTCGTGGAGCACCGCCTCCAGAGCCGGGGGGACGAAGCGCTCCTCGTCCAGCTCGAGGGTCCTGCTCTGAGTGCCCTTGCCGGGCGAAGACAGGGTGACCTCCCAGCTGCCCGGGGAGAGGCTCAGGATCGTCTCGCCGTCCCGCCCGGTGTTCGTCTCGAAGCGCTCGCCTTCGCCGGTCACGACCACGTCGGCGTCGACGCCCTTGCCGCGGTCGTCGGTCGCGGTGATCGTCAGGTCGTAGGGGGTCTCGGCCTTCTTGACGACGGGGATCAGTTCGTCCTCGGGCCCGGCGATGTCGCGGCGGCCCCAGGTGATGCCCGCGAAGGCGCGGTAGCGCGCAGCTCCGGCCGCGGAGTTCAGCGAGGAGGCGCCTCCTACCACCAGGTTCACGTTCTTCGGCAGGGCGAAGCGGGCGGTGCCCATGAGCTCGGCGGGGCCGGTCTGGTTCAAGCCTCCGGTCCCTCCGAGTGTGGGCTTCCAGAAGGTCTCGAGGGTCAGGCCGACGCGATCGGTGGGCAGGTAGCCGACGCTGGCGCCCACGAGCGCCGCATTGGCGGTGTCGATGTCGATGTCTGCGTCGCTCTCGCTCGCGGGGTTGGCGAAGGCGCCGGCGTTGGCCGCAACACGCAGCTTGCCGGCCCCGTAGCCACCCACGAGCACGCCACCGAGCTCCACGCCGTCGGCGTTGAGGAAGCGGCCAGTAGTACCGAGCCGGCTGCCGAGCCCGAAGGCCACCTGCGGGACGAAGCTGACTCCGACTCCGGTGCCGTCCGCTTCGGGGAGGAGGATGCCGACAGGCGCGTAGAGGCGCGGGTCACCGGCGGCCGGGCCCTGCTGCTGACCGTTCTTCAGCTGGCCGATGTAGAGCGGCCAGGCGGCGCCGACGCCCACGCGCTCGTGCAGGCTGTAGCTCGCGCCGATGTTCGCGACGGAGAGGTTGCCGACGAGCTCGGTAGAGCTGAGGTTGCCGCCGTCTTCGTCCTGTTCGAACTGCACCAGCGCGCCGTCCGCGTACTCGTACACCAGGCCGCCGCTGAAGGTCCCACCCGGCGCGGACCAGGGGTGCCAGACGACCACGGGTGAGGTCAGCTCGGCCTGACCGGGTGAGAACGTCACGCCATGGCCGTCGAAGGCCAGGGCGGCGGGGGAGAAGAGGGCGCCCGTGAGCAGCGCCAGCGCCAATGTCCGCTTCATTCCAATCCGGCTGCAGATCGTCGCCGAATGCTACCCGATTCGGCGACGCCCGGTGGCCGCGATGAGCCCGGCGACAACGAGCAGAAGCCCACTGGCTGCGCCTCCTCGGCAGCCCCCTCCGAGCCAGCGGGTCGAGGCTGCGGGGGTCGCCGTGTCGGTCGTGGAGTCCCGCTCCGGCTCGCTGTCGCCACCGGGAGCGGTGTCGGCCGTGTCTTCGAGGCCGGTGTCCGGGCTCTCGGGACGCTCCGGCCAGTCGAAGAGGTCCGCCGAGTTCGACCCTCCGAAGGCTCCGATGTCCGCGGGGGACTTGTCCGGATCGAGGCCGTTTCCTGCGTCGATCGCGGGGCTTCCGTCGCCCAGCCGGGGCAGTGTCGAGCAGTCCGCCGGGTCGTAGCCGGTCACGAAGACCGGATCGTCAGCGACCACGTAGGGGTCGCCGGTCCAGAGCACGGGGTCGATCTCCTCCCGAGGCTCGAAGGGCGTGCTCGTGATGTCGTGGAAGAGGTTGTGGCTGCCGCTGATCTCGCCGAAGACCTCGTCGTAGTTGAGGAAGGTGGACTGGTCGTCCACCAGGACGTTCTCGACGTGCAGGCTCTCGAGTGCCTGGCCGGTGACGACGTGGTTCCAGTCGTTGCTCGCAAAGGTCGAGTTCCGCACATCCAGGTGGGCGCCGATCAGCCAGAAGGCTGGGCTGTTCGTGGAGCCCGCGGTGCCCTGGAAGATCACGTTCTCCATGGTCAGGTTCACCGTGTTGCCGTGATCGACGTGGACCGCCGCGCCCACGAAGCCCGAGGCCGAGGCGTTGGTCGCACCGCAGATCAGCGAGCGTGCCAGGCGCACGCTGGTGCAGTCCTCGATGGCGATCGCGCCGCCCGCGTCAGCAGCCTTCGGGCGATGGATGTCGAGGTCATCGAGCTGCAGCTCGGAGGCCTCGACGCTGTAGAGGAAGCCTCCGTCGACCGCCACTCCGTCCAGCGAGGCGACGTAGCGCATCTGGAGGCTGTGCCCCTCGACAAAGACATCGCCGCCGCTGGCCTCGGAGGCGTTGTCCCGGAAGGTCGAGCCCAGGATCGTGACCGGCGCGCCCCCGCCGGCGGTGAAGGCCAGGGCCCCGCCGTCGTCGCCGGCGGTGTTCCGCTCGAAGTTGGACCACTTCACCTCGACGCTCGTCGCCCCCTTCGTCCAGATGGCCCCACCCTGGCCCCAGTTGTCGTTGTCCAGGAAGCTCGTGTTGTCGACGACCAGCGAGGCATAGGCCAGCTGCATGCCCCCGTCGCCTCCGTTGGCTTCGAAGACCGAGCTCCGGATCTCGACGTCCAGGGTGCCGGACATCGCCTCGAAGGCGGCGCGCTCCGCGTTGTCGTAAAGCTCGACGCGATCCAGCAGGGCACTCTCGGTCCCGCCGTCGACGAGGACCAGGACCGGCCAGATCCCGTTGCCTCCCTCGGCGATGCGAAGCTGCCGCAAGGTCAGCGAGCCGTCGTAGGCATGGATCGGCGGCACCTGGGCCTGGCCGCCATCGCCCTTGATCACCAGGTCCTTGTCCCGGATCTCGACGTAGGCCGCCGACGGCGAAAAATCCGTTGCGATAATCACAACATCCCCGTCATTGGCCGCATCGAGTGCCGCCTGGAGATCCTCGCCCTTGGCGACCTCGACCGTGGCCGCCAGGGCTGCGCTTGCCCAGATCAACGCCGGCGTCGCCTCAGCAGCAGCACGCCGGCGAGCAGCAAGCCGAAGCCCGCGGTCGGTGCGGCCGAGGGGCTCGCCGTGCAGCCGCAGCCGCGCTTGGAGTCGTCGGTGGCGCCCGCGCCGCCGAGCCCGGAGTCGCTGACTCCCCCGACGTCACCGGTGTCATCGCCTGGGATGTCGCCGCTGTCCTTGGGCGTGCAGTCCTCGTTCAGCCCCGGCGAGCCCGGGTAGACCTCGGCGTCCTCGTCGTCGCAGTCCACGTCGTTGGCGTAGCCGTCCCCGTCCTGGTCGTAGTCGTCCAGGCCGTCGCAGTTCTGATCGACGCCGTCGTACCAGACCTCCTCCGCGCCGGGGTTGATGTCCGAGTTCGCGTCGTCGCAGTCGCCCTCGTCGCGGCGGTAGCCGTCGCCGTCCTGGTCGAAGTCGTCGACCTCGTCGCAGTCGCTGTCGATGCCGTCCTCGGGGTCGTCTTCCGCGCCCGGGTGGATGCTCGGGTCGGCGTCATCGCAGTCGTCGCCCCCGTAGGTGGCGCTGTCGTAGCCGTCACCGTCCGCGTCGTTGTCGCTCAGGCCGTCGCAGTCACCGTCCACGCCGTCGTACCAGACCTCCTCGGCGTCGGGGTTGACCGCTGCGTCGGTGTCGTCGCAGTCCTCGTCCAGCGGGAACCCGTCGCCGTCCTGGTCGTAGTCGTCCAGGCCGTCGCAGTCCTGGTCGATGCCGTCGTACCAGGTCTCGACGGCGCCAGAGTGGATCGCGGTGTCCGTGTCGTCGCAGTCGCCGCCGCCGTAGTCGAGGTGGTCGTCGCCGTCGCCGTCCTGGTCGTAGTCGGACAGGCCGTCACAGTCCTGATCGACGCCGTCGTACCAGACCTCGGTCGCCGAGGTGTTCACCGCCGCGTCCGTGTCGTCGCAGTCGTCGCCGCCGTAGGCGTCGCTGTCCTCGCCGTCGCCGTCCTGGTCGTAGT